>Ga0187894_10000874_pt1 | contig 40407 bp, 29 predicted proteins | sample GBC1701081metaG_FD_136650 | JGI IMG/M metagenome (GOLD analysis project Ga0187894, IMG submission 136650) | White microbial mat communities from a lava cave in the Kipuka Kanohina Cave System on the Island of Hawaii, USA - GBC170108-1 metaG ... | reverse complement strand
GCGGCGCGCTCGGGACTGCGGGTGGCGGCGCTCTCGGGGCCCCTGCCCGAACGGCCACCGTCGCCCGGGCGCCGGCTGCCCCACCTGTGCGCCGTCGCCGACCGCGAGGAGCGCCGGGCAGCCGGCGCCCTGGCGTTGCGCACGATCGAAGCCGCGGGACACCTTGGGGCGGGCGTGGTGGCCCTGGATCTCGGGCAGGTGCGGCTGCGGGTGAGCGAGACCGAGGTGACCAGGCACTTCGCGCGCGGCGAATGTGAAGACGGGGAGCCGGGAGCCGAGCGCCTGGAAGCGGCGCTCGCGGAGCGCAAGGCGCTGTCGCCGGCACTCTTCGACGCTTGCCGCTACGCCATCGAGCCGCTGGTGACGGCCGCCCTGGAACGGGGGCTGGCGCTGGCGCTCACGCTGGGCGCGAGCCCGTGGCGTGCCCCTACCCCGCGGGAAGCCTTGGATCTGGTGTCGGAGTTTCGCGGTTCGAGCCTCGGCGTGGCGGCGGACGCGGCGAAGCTGGAAGCGCTGGCCGCGCTCGGCGTGCGGCTTTCCGACGAGCGGCGGCAAGCGCTGGGCCGCGCGGCGCGTCTGGTGGTACGCGCCGACGCGGTCGGCCTGGAGCACGACCTTCTGCCCGGCCTCGGCGAGCGGACGCCGCCTCTCTCCGTCCCGGAGGGAATCATGTCGGTGATCGTCGGCCGCCCCGACGCCACCGAAGCCGAAGTGGCAGCGGCACGTGCTCAGACTCATCTTCGACACCTCGGCGCACCGCGCAGTGGGCAGACGTAAGGGGATGTCCGAGATGGCAACCCGCTGCCCAGAATCTGCCGAATAGAGGGAGAGAGCCTCGAACTGACTCCCTCGACCTTCGACCGAGAACACGAGCTCATTCGGGCTACCCACGATCAGGGGAACGACGAAGTCCCCATCGCTCCCAGCCCTCCACCGCAACCGTCCACACGGATCATAGGAAGCCCCAGTGGGTTTCCCCGCTGTGAGGAATCCCTTTGAAGACAGGGAGAAAACGCCCACTTCGTCTGTTATCAACGTTCCCAGACTCCAACGAACGAATCCGTGACAACGGTCCGGTCCGACGTCGCAACCAAGTCGGAAATCCGAGCGGACCTGGCGGGGCCGGCGATCGGAAACTTGCGCGGGGATCGGCGGCGAGCAGGATGCAGGTGTGGCGCAGGTCGACCTTGGCCCAGGTGGCTGGCAGGAGATCCGGGCGCTGGTTCGTGGCTTCGTCGATCCGATCGAGAGCGAGCGTGACGAGATGGGTGCCCGGCCCGATGTCGCGCAGGATCTCCATGCTCATCAGGGTCCGCTCGGGAGCACGCCGTCCGACCTGCCGGCGAGTATCTCGAAGGCCGTCGCGTAGCTGGCACCGGCTGAAGCGGTCCTTCGCGAGGAACTAGCCGAGAAGGCCGGGGAGTTTATCGAGGACAGACGCGATCAACCGACTCGACTGGAAGCAGCTGCAGGAGCTCGTCGCTGGGATCCTCCGTCCCGTAGGCATCTCAATGGTCCTCACCGAGAATCTTGCGCAGCTCGGGCGTGTAGCCGGCGCCGTCATGGACCACGAGCGGCGGCTCGACCCGCAGCGGCCGGCGCGAGCGGGGCTGCGCCTCCACGAGGACACGGGTGGCCGGCTGGCCCGTGCGCGGGTAGACGGGGCGCAGGCGTCCGGGAATGAGAGCGTGCGCCTGGAGGCCGGCCAGGAGCTCGGCGGCGCGGCCCGCCGGGTAGACGACGCCCACGCGGCCGCCCGGCTTGACCGCCCGGGCGGCAACGTCGAGCCACTCCGCCAGGGTCAGCGTCACCTCGTGGTTGGCGACGGCGCGCTCGGCGTGCGGCGACGGGCGGCCTTCGGCCAGCGGCCGGTAGGGCGGATTGCTGGCAACCAGATCGAAGCTGGCTGCACCGATGAGCGGCGACCGGCGGCGGGCGTCGGCGGCCACCACGACCAGGCGATCGCCCAGGCCGTTCCGGTCGCGCCCGGCGACCGCGAGCTCGGCGAGACGCGGTTGGATCTCCACCGCGACGCCGCTGGCGCGCGCGTCTGCCTCCAGCAGCAGGAACGACAGCGCGCCGGCGCCGCATCCGACGTCCAGAAAGCGTCCGAAGGGCGGCGCCAGGAAAGCGGCCAGCAGGATCGGATCCAGACTGACGCGAAAGCCTCGCGCGGGCTGGACCAGCGCCACTCGGCCCCGCAGCAGGGTGTCGACGGTGGTCCCGGCCGCATCGCCGCTCGGCGGACGCTCGCCGGGGCCGCCCGTCACCGCACGTCGGCGGGCGTGACGCGGGCCCGCGGATCGATCTCGTACAGGGTGATGCCGGTGGCGAGCTTGGGCTGGAAGTAGGTGGACTTCTGCGGCAGGACGAACCCCGCCTCGCAGGCGTCTATGACCTGGTCCACGCGCGTCGCGTTCATGAGGAAGGCCGCCTGGACCGCGCCGGTCTCCACGCGCTCCAGCGCCTCGATCGCGTCGTGGGTGTAGACCAGGTGGGACTGCTTGACCACGGCCTCCTTATCGATCCCGAGCAAAGGCCCCAGGACCAGGCCGTGCAGCACCGTGACGTCGAGCCGCTGCAGCTCCCGCGGGCCGAGCTCGGAGGTATCCGCGTCGGCTCGCAGCGCGAGCCACGTGGTTTCGCCGCGCGTCCGCAGGGCGAATACCGGGCCACTGGCGCCCTCGCGGCGCAGCCCCGCTTCGATCGCGGCGGGGTCTGCCTCCCGACCTTGCCACACGCGGAACTTGCCGGCGGCCTGGCGCCGGAATGCGTCCGCGTCGAAGCGCGGCAAGCCCTTGACCAGGCGGTGGGTAGGCAGCACGAGGAGCCCCGGGTCCTCGGCGCGCGCCAGGAAGAAATGACCCCAGTCCGCCGCCGACGCTCCGGGCGGCATGTCGGTCGGGCGCAGCTCGTCGCGCAGCGCGATCATGGTCTCGTAGCGGTGGTGGCCGTCGGCGATCATGACTTGCCTGCCGCGCATCGCCGCCGCCACCTGAGCGATGACGCGGGCGTCGGTGATGGGCCACATCCGGTGTCGGCAGCCGTCGGCCGTGGTGGCGTCCAGTGTTGGCGTCTCGCCCTCGACGGCCGATAGCGCCTCTTCGACCACGCCCTGCGCGTCACGGTACAGGCCGAAGATCTGCGAGAAGTGCGCGCGCGCGGCGCGCATCAGCTTCAGCCGATCGGCCTTGGGACCTGACAGGGTGTGCTCGTGGGGCAAAACCACACGCTCGGAGAACGGCGACAGGCGCAGCAGCGTGATGAAGCCCCTGCGCACCCACGTGCGTCCCCCCGGCGCGGCGCCCTGACCACCCGCCGGCGCCGGCGGCCACACGAAGGTCTGCTCGTAGCGATACAGCGCGGGCCGTTCGTCACGGCGCAGCGTCCCGTCCGCCGTCCACGCCGCCAGCAGATCGCGTGCGCGTGCGTAGCGATCGTCGCCGTCGCCGCGCGGCAGGATCAGACGAACCACGTTGCGGTCGTGCCTGGCCTCGAGATCCGCCCGCTCACGGTCGGAGATGACGTCGTAGGGCGGAGCCAGCACGCGGGCGACATCGCCCACCCGGCCGAGGTCGAAGCGCAGAGCCCGGAACGGCGCGATGTCAGCCATGCCGAACACTAACAGGGACCGAGCTTGATGGCGCCCTGGCGCAGAATCTCGAGGCTTTCGCCGCGAACCCGCGCGATGGTGGTCGGCTCGCCGCCGGGAGTGATGCCGCCCGCCAGGACACGGCAGCGGCCATCGAAGGCGTCCTCCACCTCTTCGGAGGTGGTGGCGGGACGGGCGCCAGCCAGATTGGCGCTGGTGGCGGTGACCGGGGCGCCGAGCGCGAGCACCAGCGCGCGAGCGGTGGGATGAGACGAGTCACGCAGCGCCACGAACCCATCCTTGACCAGAGCTTGCGGGATTCCGCGCCGCGCCGGCAGCGCCAGCGTGAGAGGACCGGGCCAGTGCTCGCGCATCAACCGCCGGCCGAGCGGCGGCACGGTCCGGCACAGGCGATCGATCATCTCGTCCCCCGCCACCAGCACGGAGACTGTCTTTTCCGCCGCCCGACCCTTGAGCTGCCGCAGCCGCGCGAGGGCCAGCTCGTCCAATGCCGCCACCCCCAGCCCGTAGAAGGTCTCCGTGGGATACGCAACGACCTCGCCGCGGCGCAAAGCCTCCGCGGCGAACAGGATCTCCTCTGGAAACGGCTCGACCACCGGGGGCGGCAGCGGGCCGTTGCGGCGCTCGCTCACGCGCCGCGCTTGCCGTCGATTTTTTCGCCTGGGCCGGGGCGAAGCTCGGCGCGAACCGCGGCATCGCTTTCTAGCACCTTGCGCCGGCGGGCGCCCCGTTCCGCATCCACGCGCTCCGCCAGGGCAGCGTCACCGACGGCGATGATCTGCGCCGCCAGCAGGCCCGCATTCTCGGCGCAGCCGATGGCCACGGTCGCCACCGGCATGCCCGCCGGCATCATCACCGTGGCCAGCAGCGAGTCCAATCCGCACAGCGCGCTGGCGTTGATGGGGACGCCGATCACCGGACGGGTGGTGTGAGCCGCGACCGCTCCGGCCAGGTGGGCGGCCCCGCCGGCGCCACAAATGAAGACCTTGACGCCGCGGGCGGTGGACTCCCGCACGAAGGCCGCAGCCTCCTCGGGTGTGCGGTGCGCCGAAAGGACGCGCACCTCGACGCCCAGGCCCAGCGTCTGCAGCACGGCGGCAGCGGGGCGCATGCCGTCGAGATCCGACTTGGATCCCATCATGATGGCGACGTCAACGCGGTCTTTGGCATCCGTCATTTCGTTCTCCTGGCTCCGATGTCACGGCGGTAGTGCATTCCGGCGAAGCTTATCCCATCGGCGGCCTGATACGCCGCCGCCCGCGCCGCCTGCAGGTCGCGCCCGGTGGCGGTCACGCCCAGCACGCGTCCGCCGGCGGTCACCACACGGCCGCCCGCCGGGGCGCGTGTTCCCGCGTGGAACACCAGCGCGCCGCCGTCGCCGACGACTGCGGACGGCGGAAGACCGTCGATGACGTCGCCGGTCCGCGGCGCGCTCGGATACCCGGCGGCGGCCAGGACGACGCACACGGCGGCGCCCGCCGAAAACCGCGGCGCGCCCGCCGGCATTTCGCCCTCCGCCACGTCGACCAGCCACGGAAGAAGATCGTCGTCCATGCGCGCCAGCACGACCTGGGTCTCCGGATCGCCGAAGCGGCAGTTCCATTCGATCACCATGGGGCCGCGATCGGGGGTCAACATCAGCCCGCCGTAGAGCAGACCGGTAAACCGCCGCCCGCGCGCGGCGAGGGAACGCACGACCGGCAGGAAAATGTTCGCCACGATGCTGGCGGCCGCAGTCTCATCGACCAGAGGCGACGGCGAATAGGCGCCCATCCCTCCGGTGTTGGGGCCGGTGTCGCCGTCACCGACGGCCTTGTGGTCTTCCGCCGACGCGAGCAGCGCCACCTGCGCGCCGTCACAAAGCGCCATCATCGAGACCTCACGGCCGCTGAGCCGCTCTTCGATGACCACACGCGCGCCGGCGCCTCCGAACGCGCGCTCGCCGATCATGCGCCGCACGGCCGCCTTCGCTTCGGAGCGCGTCGCAGCCACCACCACGCCCTTGCCTGCGCACAGGCCGTCCGCCTTGACCACCACCGCCCCCGGCTGGTTATCGATGAACGCCTCCGCCGGCGCGATCTCCTCGAAGACGCCGAACGCCGCCGTCGGGACGCCGGCGTCCGCCATCAGCTCCTTGGCGAACGCCTTCGAGCCCTCGATCTCGGCGGCCGCCGCTGACGGCCCGAAGAAGCGCAGCCCGCGCCGGCGCATCTCGTCGCCGAGGCCCGCCGCCAGCGGCCCCTCCGGCCCGCACACCACCAGGTCCGCCCGCTCGCGGATGGCCAGATCGCACAGCGCCGCCCTATCGTCCGCCGGAATCGCAGCGCAGGTCGTCTTGGGAACCGCCGCGATGCCCGGGTTGCCGGGGGCCGCCACGATGGCCCTGCACTGCGGGCTCGCCGACAGCTTCCAAGCCAGCGCGTGCTCCCGCCCGCCGGATCCCACGAGCAGGATCCTCAAGGGACGCTGATCGGTCGTATCAGACAGCGGGCTCACCGACGAACGCCGAGCTCGCTAGTGACGGAAATGGCGCTCGCCGGTGACGATCAGCGCCATGCCATGTTCGTCGGCGGCCGCCAGGACTTCGTCGTCGCGCATGGATCCGCCCGGATGGATGACGGCGGCGACCCCCGTCTTCGCGGCTTCGTCGATCCCGTCGCGAAACGGGAAGAACGCATCCGACGCCATGACCGCCCCGCGCAAGGACGCGCGCGCCTTCGATACGGCGATGCGCACCGAGTCGACCCGCGACATCTGCCCGGCCCCGACGCCCAGCGTCCGCCCGCCCCCGGCCAGAACGATGGCGTTGGACTTGACGTGTTTGGCGACGCGCCAGGCGAAGTCCAGGTCCTCGATCTCGGCGGCGGTGGGCGCCCGTTTCGAGACCACGCGTCCGGCCGCGGCCCCTGCCGCGACGGCGTCGCGGGTCTGCACCAGGATCCCGCCCGCGACGCTGCGCAGATCGATCTGGGCGGCCGACCCAGGCCTCACGTCGCCTGCCAGGACGCGCAGGTTCTTCTTCGCGCCGAGAGCCGCCAGCGCTTCCGGCGCGTACGCGGGCGCGATGACGCATTCGAGGAAGGTCTCGCTCAGCTCGCGTCCCAGCTCGGCGTCCACCTCGCGGTTGACGGCCACGATGCCGCCGAACGCCGACACCGGATCGGTTTCGCGCGCGCGCCGGTAGGCGTCGGCGACACCGCGCGCAGACACCGCCGCACCGCAGGGGTTGGTGTGCTTGACGATCACCACGGCCGACCCAGAAAGCTCGCCGCACAAGCGCAAAGCGGCATCCAGGTCCAGGATGTTGTTGTAGCTGAGCTCCTTGCCCTGCAGCACCTTCGCCCGCGCCAGCGAGGGACCGGGATCGCCCTCGCCGGCGTCGGCCGCCGGCGCGTCCTCCGCTTCGGCGTCCGCATAGAAGGCCGCCTTCTGGTGCGGGTTTTCGCCGTAGCGCAGCGGGTACTGCAAACGAAAGCCGACGTGCAACGTGTCGGTCCACACCGAGGCGGAGGCATTCGGCGCGGACAGCCGTCCCAGGTGTCCCGCGATGGCACCGTCGTAGGCCGCGGTATGGGCGAACGCTTTGCGCGCCAGCTCATAACGCAGCGGCGCCGAGATCTCCCCGGCCGCGTCGAGCTCACCCAGGACGCGGCCGTAATCCGCGGGCTCCACGATCACCGCCACGCGCTCGTGGTTCTTGGCGGCGGACCGGATCATCGCCGGCCCTCCGATGTCGATGTTCTCGATCACCTCGTCGAAAGTCCCACCGCGCGCGACGGTCTCGCGGAACGGATAAAGATTCACTACGACCAGATCGATAGGGTCGATGCCCGCGCGCCTCATCTCCTCTCGGTGCGCGGAAGTATTCCGTCCCAGGATGCCGCCGTGAACGCGCGGATGAAGCGTCTTGACGCGCCCGTCCAGGATCTCGGGCGCCCCGGTGAAGTCGCTCACCTCTCGGACGGCGACGCCCGCCTCGCGCAGCGCCTTCGCGGTGCCTCCGGTCGACAGGATCTCGACGCTGTGTCGCGCCAGCCCGCGGCCAAGCTCCGCCAGGCCGCTCTTGTCCGACACCGACACCAGCGCGCGGGAGATTCGAACCGTCGCCATGCGCGGAACCCTAGAGGGGTTCGCGCGCCGGTTCAAGCCTGCGCGCTTCCACTTCCCTTCCGGTATCCCCGCCGCCGCCGCCCGTCGGCCTAGTCCCGGTCGGGGGGCAGGCCGAGCTCGATGCCGGTTTGTCCCTTTATCTTCGTCAACCCGCGAACCTCGACCTGCCGGATACGCTCGCGTGTCAGGTTCAAGATGGCCCCCACCTCTTCCAGCGTGATCCCGCCCCGGTCCGCGACGTCCAGCGAGCAGGTCTCCGCCATCTCCCACACGTCCAGGTGCGGGAAGTTCAGCTTGATGGCGCCGCTCTCCGGATTGATGTCCAGGTATAAGTGATGCGAACAGCTCACGAACGGACACGGGCGCGCCATCGTCTTGCACTCGTCGCGCGTGATGGGCCGCGCCACGTCATCCGGATAAACCAGGATCTCGGACAGGCGTCGCTCGTCGCGGGTCAGGCGCTTGGGCGCGATGGTCTTCGACCGCACGCGGCCGTCGCGTCCCCCTTTGCTGACCTTGCGTCGGATTCGTTCCACCTCCGGCTGCGGGGCGTCGTCCTCCGACAGGAAAGCGCTCTGCTGCTGCTCCAGACCTTCATCCTGCACGTCGCTCATGCCGTCTCCTCGCTGGGGTGTCCGGTCGGGCGGACGCCACTTCAATAAAGATCTGTCCCGCCTCCGACGGCGGCCGCGCCCGCCGACTCCTCGGCGGTGCGCGCTGAAATCCTTCGCTCCAAGCTGTCGATGCGTCTCACCAGCTCTCCGGCGGCCTTCTTCGCCTCCGTGATCTCTTTCTCCAGCGCGCGCCGGCGCGCGCTCTCGAGGGCGGGTCCCTTCGCCTCCCGCTCGAATCCCGCCAGCAGATCGCGCAAGCCCTTCTGAACGGCGTCGATCTCGTCCTTGAAGCGGACGAACGATCGCGCGATCTCCTCGATGGTCAGGTTGTCCGCCATCATCTGTTTGACCCGGTTCACGCGCCTCACCACGTGGGCCGGGTAGATCCCGCACGATCCGCGATGCTTGCCCTTGCGGCCCACGCGCACCGAGCGCGGGAGCAGCCCGAGCTGCACGTACTTGCGCAGCGTCGCCTCCGAGAATCGGAGGCCGCGCGCCTCGAAGACGTCCACGATCTGGCGGCACGTCATTCCCTCCGGCCACGCGCGCTCGATGTCGCGCAGCTCGCGCTCGTCCAGCAGGGCCGCCCCCCCGGCCGCGCGCCCCTCCGTCGGCTCATCCCCATCCACCGAGGCGCCGGGCGGGATGTCTCGTGTGCGGTTCATGATGTAATTTAGAATGTATTCTATTCAATAGAATCGACTCAACGGAAAAATGTCTGTCTATCTGTTCAGGTGAGCCTCGAGGCGCGCCACTCGACGGCGATCGACGACCGCGCGGCCTCGCCTCGCTCTCTTCGAGCAAGCACAGCCGCTATACTGGGCCGCGATGAGCGCGACCGTACGGGCCCTCGCGATGATCGTCGCTGCCGTCGCGATCGCCACGGCGGCGCGCGCGGCCTCGCCTCGCGATCGGAGCTTCTCGAGCCGCCGTCACGGCGTGAGCGTCGAAGCGCCCCCCGGCTGGACGCTCTCGACGCACACGGGCTATCCGTCGATCCTGGTGGTGCTGCTCCACCCGGGCGGCTGCCGGATGTCCGTGGCGGCTGCGGAGACGCCGGCGCGTGAGCTGCGCGAGCTGGTCCAAGAGAACCGTCGCGGGCTGGAAACCCAGAAGCTGACGGTCACGAAGGTCGAGCCCGGATCGGCGGGCACGATCGAGGTCGAGGCCCGGGCGCCCCGCGGCGGCGAGGCGGTCCGGCAGTCCTACCGCCTGCGCGCCCTGCGCGACGGCAACCAGGCCCTGGTCGTCACGATGACGTGCAAGCCCGAATCCCTCCCCACACAGGCGCGCGCGTTCGAGCTGGTGCTCAAGCGCCTACGCCTGGAAGACCCCACGCCAGCGCCGACGAGACCCCCGACGCCGCCGCACGTCACGGCGCCGCAGTCGCAGATCCAGCCCTGCTGCGGCAACGGCGAGGCGATTGCGAGGTCCAACCACGGCCGCGTTCAGCGCTCGGCGCCTCGCGTCGGACCCTGCAGCGAATTCTCTCGAAGTACCCAGCCGTGCGCTAACTAAACTTAGAGAGAACGAATGCCCAGGGCGGTTTGACTTGAAGCACGCGCTCATCACGGCCATCGGCGCGGTCGCGCTCGGTGTGCTCGTCCTGGCGTGCATAACCCGGCTCGGGCTCCTTCCGGTGACGACCACGACGTCACTCGATCGTAGCCGGCTCCGCCCCGAACTCGGAAAGGCGCACATCGTGCGCGTCGGCCTGGCGGAGGTCGCGGACAGCCCAGGACACGGTGATCGGTCCCGGATGGAGCTCTTCGAGGACGGCCGTCCGTTGGGCCCTGCGCACAGCCGTCACGACGACATCAGGAATCTGGGCCAGGGGCGTTACAGCCACTGGGGTGAGCAACTCTATTTCTCATCAAGTGACGGCCAGGACCCTCGTGGGTCGCACCACTACGATGTGAAAGTTCCGTGGAGGCCTGGTGACACCCTCCTCGTCGTGCTCCTCGTCCTGACGGTGGTCACGAACGGTTCAGGGCTCGGCCGCGTGATCGCCCGCCTGGAGGCGCTCTCCCCGGCTTGGCCGGCGTTGGCCGTCTTGGCTGCGGCCGCGGCCTTTCGGATCACCGTGGCCTGGACGCATGGCCAGGACACCTTTCAGTACTTGGTCAACGGGCTCATCGTCTCGGACGCGCGGGGGTGGGACTCACTGGCGATCGATTTCTCGCGCGGTGAACGCGTCGATCCAACTTGGGGGTCCTGGGACGCACACCGGCCCTTCTACTGGATCTTCTTCGGGGCGATCTACGCGCTGACCGGGCCGTCGGTCGCGATCTCGACCGCCGTGAACATGGGCCTGGGCGCCCTATCAGCCATGCTCATCTTCGATGCGCTCCGGAGGATCAGCGGGACCACGCTCGCGCTCATCTCGGCCTCCGTGGTCGCCTTCTCCATGGTCGACACGCGAATGTCGCTCGCTACCTGCACCGAGCCTTTGGGGGCGTTCCTCACGGCTCTGGCGCTTTGGGCTCTCGTCTTGGGGATGCACCGAGGGACGCGAGGTGATCTCAAAGGGCCGTGGTGGCGACGGTGCTGGCCCTTCCTGGCCGCGGGCGCATCTCTCGCGCTGGCGAACCTCGTCCGACCGCTCAACCTCCTCGCAGCCGGAGGATGGCCCGTCGCCGTGGTCCTCGTCCTTGCCGGCGCACCGAAGCCCGCCCCGCGGCTTCCCGTTCGAAGGGCCGCGCGCTTGGCCGGTCTCGTGGTCCTGGGGTTCGTCCTCGTCCTAGCGCCCTGGATCGGGCGGCAACGCATCAAACACGGTATTTGGACCCTCTCGGCCAACACCGCGGAGATGACGTATGCGGCCACGTCTCCGAAGTTTGGCGCTTGGGACAGCCGCGTGAGCGAGATAGCGGCACACACTCGCACGATCCGAGAGCGTGTGGACTTCTTCGCACGCGGGACGCGAGAGAACCTGCGAAAGCACCCCGGTTTCTACGCCAGCATCATCGGGGCCTGCCTCGGACGTCTGGTCGGAGGCGCCGCCGCGCCCCAGCGGGGGCCGTTGCTCGGGTTTTGCGCCGTGCTTCTCGCTACCGCCGTTGCCCGGCGGCCTCAGGATCGCCAGGCCCTCAGGCGCACGCTCGCGATCGCGGCCGCGGGGGCGATCCTTCTTTGGCTGCCCGACAGGGGATTGGGATGGATCCCGGTGATCGCTCTGCTGGTGTGCCTCGTCAGGCGGGATCCGATCGCCGTCCCGGCTGCGCTGCTCGCCTCGACCGCGCTGGGCCTCGCGATGGTCGGCATTTCCGAGGACCCGCGATTCGTCAGCACGCTGACGTGGCTTTCAACCCCCATCTCCCTCTGGCTCGTTCAACAGGCGACGGCGCTGGTGGCGGGAGATCGCAGGCGATCCACCGGCGGCGTCGTGGCAGGGCCGCGACTTGGAACCGGCGCCACCCCCGTCGCGATCATCGGCGATCCCGTTCGGGCTCCCGCGACCTGGGGGGGCGCCGCTCGCCCCATCCGTTGGGCGGTCGCTGCGCTCGCCGGAGTGTTCGTCTTGGGCCTCGGGCGGGCCCTGCTGGCCCACATCGGCGAGGCCGGACCAGCACAGCCCGTGGCCCTCGATGGTACGGAAGCAAGGTCCTGGATCGAGAGGGCGATGGCCGGCCCGGCCCCCTCCCCTTACGCTCCGCTCCGCGCTCGCCTCGTGGTTCGCCGCGCGCAGGTGAGGGATGGGTTCGAGATGACGCTCGCGGCGGGTCGGACGATCCCGCACTGGAATCCTCTGTTCCAGGTGTCCCGCCCCTACGCCGTCACCATCTTCGAGACCTGGCCCACGCTCCCTGAGCTTTACGCGGTATTCCCGGGCCAATTGCCCTCTCTCGGGTGGCGAGACGTTGTGCTCGTCGGCGTGCCGGTGGTTCGTCCGGCCCAGGGCACCTCGCTCGAGGTGATCGCCATCTTCCCAGGCGGGAGTAACGACGTCCTGCAATCCGACGACCCCGCCCAGCACGCGGCGCATGTCACGAATCTCTCGAAGGCCCCGCCGGCGCGATAGCACTGAATATCCGTCTTCGGAGGCTGAAGCGGCCTCTGGTCACCGAGATTGTGCCTGCCTCTAACCGGTCACGTCGCCTGGGTGTCTCTGAGCTCAGGAGGCTGCATGAAAACGATGAATGTTCTCCGGGTGGCACGAATCACTCTTGCGGCAGCGGCTTTGCTGCTTTCGGCTCCGGCTCTGGCCCAAGGCGGGGAAGCCCGGGCATCAGGCGATCCGGGTAAGATGAAACCGCGCCAGCATCCCTGTCGTGCCGACGTCGTGCGGCTCTGCAAGGACGTGCAGCGCGGCGAGGGTCGCATCAAGCGGTGCCTCAAGGATCATGCCGCGGACCTCTCGCAGGGGTGCAAAGACGCCATCAAGAACGGCGCGGAGGCTTTGCGAGGAGAGCGACGCCGCGTTTGCTCCGGTTGAGGTGGTCGACGATATTGTCGCCGGGGTGGCGGTCGTGACGCCGACCGGCTTTCGCGTCGAGGGAACTGACGGCGTCGCTGGCGGCGGAGTCGATCCGGAAGCTGGCGTGATCGGGCTGCCGCGCTTTTGGACGTCCCGCCGACGCGGCTGCTTCGAAGCGGAGCCGCTACTCGGCCAGAGTTTGGCAGAGGCGAGCTTCGCGTTCGCGCTGAGCGGGCGCCGGCTCGGCGCCGGCGGGGAGCTTGCCGTGCGCCTCGGCCAGCGCGCAGTGCGCGGCGGGATCGAAGGGATTGATGGCCATGGACGTTTGCAGCGCGACGACGGCCTTGGGCACGTCCCCGAGGGCCAGCAACGCTTGCCCGGCGATGAGGCTCGGTCCCGGCAGCTCGGCGTACAAGGTGCGCGCGGGCTCCACCGCGGCGAGGGCGCGCGCGGGCTCACCGAGCAGCAAGTACGCGCGTCCCAGCTTGACCGCGATCAGCCAGTGCGGCGGCCGGCCGCGCGCCGCCTTCTCATACTCGACAGCGGCCGCCCGCACGCGGTTGCGGCGCAGCAGCATGTTGCCCAGAGTGACCAGCCGCTCCGACGGGTCGTGGTTGAGCGCGGCGCCGAGGTCCTCGTCCTCCGACGGGCGGCGCTTCGACGCGATGGCGGCGGCCTTCCGGATCTTGCGCGTCGGAGGATCCATGCCCGGAAACGTGCGGTAACGCTGCGCCGCCATGAAGCTCTTCCAGCCGCGTTCGAACTCCGCCCAGGTTCCCGCCTCCGCCCCCGCCGCGACCGCCTCGCGCGCGTCGACCCCGTCACGCACCTGGGCGATGACGGCGCGCAACGCCTCGATGCCACCGCGCGCGTGAAGGTGACCCACGGCGGTGGCCACCTCGGCGAACGCCAGCGCGGTCGCCTCGCTGGACGGGAGCTTGGCCATGGACGGGTGCATGGCGTCGAAGCTGATCAGCTTGTCCGCGGCGAGGCCCTTGGCCAGGATGTGCTCCATGGTGGGCGGCAGCCGTTCTCCGGCGGGACCGCGCCACCGGCGCTCCTCGAACTTGGCCAGCCCTTCCTGCAGCCACACCGGCGCCTTGTCGCGCGACAGGCTGGATACGGCGTAGTGGACCAGCTCGTGAGACAGCGTGTCGAGCCACGGATAGCCGTGCATCAGCGCGCGCGGCGTGGTGACCATCAGTCGCGCCCACTTGCAGAGCGCGATGGTGCCGGTCGTCCTGACTTCGTCGCGCGACAGCGACGACACGTCCGCCAGGTCGTACGGGCTGCGGTAGATGTCGACCCGCACCGGGCGGCTGGCGGCGAATCCCAGGTCGGCGTGCAAGGCGGCGTAGGCCGCTTCCAGCGCGTCGATGGCGTAGGGAATGACCGGCTCGTCCTCGGCGGGGAAACGGATGACGAAATGCGACGATCGTTCCTCCCGGTGGCCCTTGACCGCGTCGCGCGCGCCCTCGGCGAGGGTGGTCAACCCCTGCACGTCGGCGTCCTTGGGCGCGGCCAGCGCCGCGGCCTTCAGCTTCGCGACGGCGGCCTCATAGTCGCCCGCCAGGAATTGTTCGTAGCCCTGCAAGTAGAGCACGTCGGGCGCGTCCGGACCCGCCTTGGCCAGCGCGGCCAGGGCAGCGTGCCCTTCATCGAAGCGCCATTCGTCGAAGAGCCCTTCCACCCGTTTGCGGTCGGACAGCTCGCGGGCGGCGCTCGACGGTCCTGCCGCCGTTGCCGCGGCGACGGCCGCCGACGCCGCACACGCGAACGCGAACCCGAGCGCGATGGCCGCCGCGATCGGCACGGCGCGTCCCTCCCGATGTCCGCGGCGCCGCGACGCGATCACCGCACCAGCTCCTCGTAGTAGCGGCGCACGTCGTCGCGGAAACGCTCCGGGGCCGGCTCTTTCATGGCCTCCAGCAGCTCCTGTCGCCACTCGCGCGGCGCCTTCGAGTCATCGGCGCCCGGGATGCGCACCGGCTCCCGCTGGGTCTTGCCACGTCCGAGCTGCCGCTCTTTTTCCATCTCGGCACGCAGCTTCGCCAGGCGATCCGCGGCGTCGCGCTCGGCGCCGAGCGCCTGCTGGGCTTCACCCCGCCGCAGGTGCTCCGCCGCCTGCCGCATCCGCTCGCCCGAGGCGCGCAGCTCCGATTCGGTGCGGTCGAGACCCGGCACCTTGGCCGCGCGGCGGGCGGCTTGCCGCGCGGTCTCGTCGGTCCGCTGCCCGATCCCTTCCTGCCGCTCGGACTGCGCGCGCGCCGCTTCGCGCTCGGCCGGGGACAGCATCTCGCCTGGGCGCGGCAGCATCCCACGGAGGTCGGCGGCGATCTCGGCGGCCAGGCCGCTCGCCTCCGCTATCTCCGCCGCCCGCTTCGTCGCGGCGGCGCGCGGCCCCGACCCCGGCACCGACATCTTGGAGGTCTCATCGCCGTCGGGAATGCCCGCGGCCTCCTCCAGCGCGTCGCCCGCCCGCCCCAGGCTGCTCTCCGCGCGCTCGGCCTCCCCCGTGGCCTCCGCCAAATCCCGCTCGGACAGCAGGCGCTTGAGCTGCTTGACGCTTTCTTTCGCGCGCGCGACGTCCTCCCCCGCGTCGCCGTCGAGATCGTCGGCCCGGAGACCGGCGACCTTGCGGCGAAGCCGCTCCACTTTCTCCTGCGCTTGCCTCAAGAAGCCGTCGAGCTTCTCCACCATCCGCTTCGCCATCTCGGCCTTCTGCTTCTCGGCCAGGCCCTGGGTCTCCGACGCCAGGCCGCGCTCGTCACCCTCGAGATCGCTGATGGCCTTCATCACCTCGGCCATGGCCTGATCCTCCGTCGAGAAATGGTCGTCGCGAAAGGCCCCGAGGTTCGAGTCGAGCATCCCGCGCAAGCCGTCCAGCGCGCGGCCCAGCTCGGAAAGCATGCGCTCCGCCGACGCCTGGTCGCCCTTGGCCAGCGACCTTTCCAGCTCGCGGGCCCGCTCGGCCGCCTCCGAGGTGTCGGGCATGTTCTGCCACTCGGTGTTCACCTCGTGCCGCAGCTTCAGGGCGGCGATCTTCTCCGCCAGCTCGCCGATGCGCGCGCGTAAATCGCGCAGCTCGCGTTCGATTTGCCGCTTGAGGGCCTCGTCCCTGGTGGCGGCGTAGCGCGCCAGCAGGTCCTTCAGCCTCTGGTGCGCCTCGGTCAGCTCCCGTCCCACCGCCGCCAGATCCTCCAGGCGCTGCCGCCCGAGCAGATCGTCGAGCAGTAAGACGTCCTTTTCTAGCTCGGCGACGTGTCGGACGGACGCCGCTTCGATCGGCGAAAACGCCCCCGCGGAAAGCGGTCCGCGGTCGATCCGCGCACGCAGCCCGCGGATCAGGCCGGCCTCCTCGCGCAGCAGGCGACCGAGGCGATCGGCGATTCCTGACAGCGCCGCGCGCAGCGCCTTGCCCATGCCGCGTTCTTGGCGGTCGTCGTCCAGCAGCCGCCCCAACAGCGCCACGTGAGCCTCCTGGGCGTCCTGCAGGGCCGCGAACACCCCCACGCGCAGCGCCAGGTCGGCGCCGGCCGGCGCGGGTTCCTTTTGTGCTTCGCCCGTCTCCAAGCGATCGGCGAGATCGCCTATCAACCGCTCCAGGATCTCGCGCTGGCGCTGCAAACGGTCCTCGATGCTCTCGCGTGGATTCTGGATGACGACGTAAAGGGTGCGCGACGAGCCCACCTTGGCGCCCGAAACCGCGTCGAGATCCGCCGCCTCGATGCGGTAGCTGATGCGCTCCCCCGGCGCCGGCCCCGCCGAGGCCGCCGGATCCCACACCGTCCGCCCCTCCGCGGCGCGCACGCCGACGGTGTCGGACGCCTGGCGCAGCCGCACCCGCTCTTCGGGCGCATCGCCGATTCGGTAGACCAAGTCAATCGGGCCCACGCCGAAGTCGTCGCTGGCGGCGTACCCGACCTCCAGGGGACGCGGCGCCGGCAGCTCCAGCCGGTCGGCGGGACCGAAGATCTCCACGCGCGGCGGCCGGTCGTCTTCGGCGTCCAGGCGGTGGCTGCGGGCCTCTCGCACCGGCCGTCCGAAGGTCGGCGCCAGCCAGAACCGATAGCTCCCACTCTCCTGCAGCGTGAGCTCGGCGGTGATGACGCCGTCCTGCACCACCGCCGGTATCTCGCCGCGCTCGCCGGCGTCTCCCAGCAGCAGCATCGCCCGAGCGGCCGGGCGAAGCGCCCGTGTCGACAGGCGCACGTGCGTCCCTTTGACCGCGACGATGTCCCCGGTCGAGCCGTCAATCACACGGGGCGGCAACCCGCTGTATCCAGGGTAGACGTACGAAATACGGACCTCACCGACGATGGGCTCGGTCGAGACGGCCGCCCCTTCGAACCGGGTGGGCCGGCGCAACAACGTCGACAGTCCGCGGCCCACCGTGCGCGGCGCCCCGAGGACGGCCGCCAGCAGCATCGCCGCGGCCAGCCCCGCCGCCAGTCCGGCGCGGCCCGCCGCGCGCATCGGCACCAGGCCGGATGGATGGAGCGGGACCGCGCGCTCCATCACCTGGGCGGCCAGGGCGTGAACCAGCGCCGGCGACACACGATCCTGCCCGGCGATGCGGTCGAAGTCCGCGCCCAGCTCGACCGCTGACACCAGGTCGCTGGCCAGCGGCGGATGAGCACGCCCGACGAAGCGGGCGACCGCGCCGTCGCTGCGGAGCGTGGCCGCGGGGCGGATGACGCCGAGCACGAGGCCCGCCAGCACGCCGACCACGAGCACCAGCGCGGTGACCGCGGGCCAGAACGAAGCCGGCCCCACGCGCGCCGCCGCCAGCGCCAGGATGAGGAGCGCCGCCGCCAGCGCCGCCACGGCGACGCCGCCCGCGCGCAGTCCGGACTCCAGCAAGCACCGGCGCCGCACGCTGGCCAGGAACGTGCGGATCCACGCCAGCTCGCTCATGTCGACTGGCGCCTAGTGTAGCAACGACCGCGGCGTCGTACGTCCTGCGCCGCCGCCACCGGCCGGGCCGGGGTTAGGACATTACTTCAAGCATGATTGATGAGCGCTCTCGCCTCGGCCGGGTGGGCCTTGTACTCGAGAAGCGCCGACAAGATGAGCGGCACGACGATGGTTGCGTCCGACTCGATGACGAACATCGGCGTGTCCTCGGTCAGCTTGTCCCAGGTGATCTTCTCGTTCGGGGTCGCGCCCGAGTAAGAGCCGTAAGACGTCGTCGAATCGGAGATCTGGCAGAAGTAGGCCCACGGCCTGACGGATTGCTCTAGGTCGTACTTGATCGAGGGCACGACGCAGATCGGGAAATCGCCCGCGATGCCGCCGCCGATCTGGAAGAAACCGATCCCCTCCGCGCCCGCGGAGAGCTCGCGGTACTGATCGTAGAACGCGGCCATGTACTCGATGCCCGACTTCACGATGCCGGCGCCGCACTCGCCGAGCTTCACGTGCGAAGCGAAGATGTTGCCGAAGGTCGAGTCTTCATAGCCGGGGACGACGATGGGCAGCTTCGCCCGCGCCGCCGCGAGAAGCCAGCACTCGTCCGCGCGCCCCTCGTGAAGGCTGACAGGCAACGTCTGCACAAGCTCGTAGAAGTACTCGTGCCAGAAGCGGCGTTCGTTCTTCTCGGTCGCGCGCTTCCACATCGGGACGATGAACTTTTCCACAGCGCGGAACGCCTCGTCCTCCGGGATGCTCGTGTCGGTCACGCGACGCATCCGCTGGTTCAGGATCCGCGTGTCGTCCTGCTTCGTGAAGTAGCGGTAGCTCGGGAAATCCTTGTAGCTCTTGTGCGCCACCAGGCGGAACAGGGACTCTTCGAGATTCGCGCCAGTGACGGAGAGCCCGTGGATCAAGCCGGCGCGGATCGCCGGCGCGAGCGTGATGCCGAGCTGCGCGGACGACATCGCCCCCGCCATCGCCCAGAACATGCGGCCGCCGGCTTCGATGTGTCTTATGTACGCGAGCAGGGCGTCGCGCGTTGCGCGGGCGTTGAAGTTCTTGAAGTTTCGGAGGACGAGCTCGATAGTCGGAAGCGGGGGGGTCGCCATGGTCGTCGCCTCGGGGTGCGCGTGTGCGGGCGCGTAGTGGTAGCACGATTCTCGATCGCGCTACCTGTCGCTCCACACGAGGCACCGGCCGCCCTCCGCCCCACGAATCGCCGCCGTCGCGAAAGGCCCCCACGAATGCCGCCGTTGCGGGCACGTTGCGCAAACGTTTCAGCGGCGTGACCGCCCCCTTGTTAGCTTCGCTTCAGCTTGCCGGCCTGACCGGCGCACAGGAGTCAGTCGCCATGATCGAGCATCGTTTCCGCCCGACCTGGAGCCCCGTTGTGGTCGCGCTTCTGGCCGGTTGCATCGCTGCCGTCGGTGGATTGCACGGTCTTGGGTGCACCGGTTCCCAGGGCGATCCCGGCCCGACCGGCCCGCGCGGGCCTACAGGGCCCACCGGACCCTCCGGGGCTGCCGGCCCGGGCGGGGGCACCGGCCCCGCGGGGACTATGGGGACCATGGGAGGGATGGGAGTCCCGGGCGCGCCGGGTCCGTCCGGGGCGAAAGGAAAGATGGGCACCGACGATGGCGCGGCACCCCTGTCGAGCCTGATCGCCATCACGTTTCGGGGTGGCCTGTCGACCGGCGCCGGCAACATCGCGGATTACGTCAAGGCACGCGTGGCCCAGGTGGCCGCCGGCACGCCGCTCGACGTCGAGTTCCCCCTTCCCGTCGCCGGCACCGACGACGTCCGCACGCTGGAAGGGATGTCCTCGAACGTGGTGGTCAGCTGGCTGGAGCCGGTCACGTTCGACAATTCGGCCGGCGCCGCCCGCTTCGGCGCCAACGCCGATTACACCGCGTTCTTCGGCGACGGCTGGAACGCCGTCGCGGGCGCGTCGCCCCAGTGGAACGGCCACGGCGGCCGCGGTTGGATCTGGGTGAATCACGAGTACGTGTCGAACCTGCCACCCACCCCCACCACCGCGCCCACGGGCCAGCATCTGATCTTCTCTCGCTTGCTGCGCGCCCTGGGCGTCCTGAACAACGACGTGGAATCCAACGCATGGGCACAGGTCGACGTCGACACGTACATCCGCCGCTTCAAGAAGCAGATTGGCGGCGCCTGGGTGCGCGTCATCCGCGACCCTGGCAGCGGTGAATGGGTGCTCGACCGCAGCGCCAAGAACCTGCGCTACGACGCCAGCAGCGACACTCAGATCAAGGTGACGGGCACGGCGCTCGACGGTGCGGACCGCACGGACGTGGGCGTTCCGCTGCCCGCGGGAGTCGTCGCCGGGATGGCGGGTAATTGCTCGGGCGGACAGACACCGTGGGGGACCGTGCTCACCGCCGAAGAGAACGTGCAGGACTACTACGGCGACCTCGAGGCGGCGTGGGACGCCAACAGCAAGCTGGTGGCCGGCATGGGTTTCGATCCGGGCGCGGCCATCAATCCCGTGACCGCGGGATCGAGCAGCGGCGAGTTCGGCGTCATCTCGGACCCGCTCGGGCGACACCCGCGCGACGCGTACGGATACGTCGTGGAGATCGACCCGGGTGTCCCGGCCGACGAATACGACGGCAAGAAGACGGCGGGCGCAGGCCACAAGAAGCTGGGAGCGCTGGGCCGCGCGCGCTGGGAGAACGCCGCCTTCGCGGTCGACAGCGACTGGAAGCTGCTCGACGGGAAACCCATCGTCATCTATTACACCGACGATCGACGGGGCGGCCGCATCTGGAAATGGGTCAGCGCCGGCGTGTGGACGCCGGCGAAAACCAGGACCGAGACGCGCGCGCTGCTCGACGCGGGGACCATCTACGCGGCGCACTTCGCGGGGCTCGACAACGCCAAGGGCGACAAGCTGATGGGCGGCGCCGATCCGACGGAAACGGCGCCCGGGATCGGCCGCTGGATCAAGATCAGCGTGACCAGCGCCGATCTCGCTCCGAACGGCGCGACGCTGGGGAACGCGGGCAAGACCATCGGTCAGGCGCTGACGGACCTGGCCTGGAACGGCATCGGCGGCTTCGCCAGCGACGACGACGTGCGCAGCGCGCTCTATACGGCGGCCAACAAGGTCGGAATCATGGAGCTCAACCGTCCCGAGGACATCGAGTGGAACCCGGACGACCCGAGCGGCACGCCGCGCCTATACGTGGCCTTCACCAACCACAACCGCCCGGTGGCCCTGGACCAGAACGGCAAGCTCTACGCGCCGGCCGACCACGCCGCCATGTCGCCGAAGCGTGCCGACGACGTGGGATCGCTGTTCGCCATGGAAGAGGCCAACCCTGCCGATCCGGCGGCTTCGTCCACCTTCAAATACTTCGTGGTGTGGCGCGGCAAGAAGGGCTCAGCGGCCAGCGACGCCGCCAACCCGGACAACATCATGATCGACCGCGAGGGCGGGGTCTGGTTCGGCACCGACGGGAACTTCGGCACGAACGCGGGCGCGTCCGACGCGATCTACTACCTGGATCTGGATCCCACGCACAGGACCACGGTGATCGCCACGTTCGGCCGTGCGTTCCGAGTCGCCGCCATGCCCAGCGACGCCGAGGCGACGGGGCCTTCGTTCACGCCCGACATGAAGACGATCTTCCTCTCCGTCCAGCACCCGGGTGAGGAACGGTACAGCGTCTGGCCACCGCGCTAGAATCCCCGTGGCTTCACCGCCGCGCAAAGCTCCCAGGCCCGTCTTCACCACCGGCGTGATGCTTGCCCCCTTCGCCGCGGGCCTGCTGGCGACGGTGACGGGCTACCTGGCCTGCGACGCGGACGCGCCTCCCTACGATCCGATCGCCGTGGCGCGCGCGAGCATCGGCCACACCGCCAACCGCGAGGCCCAGGTCCCGTCGATGTGCTACACGAAGACCGGCGGCGTCTCCAATCCCTGCTGGACCTGTCACACGGATTCGCAGTCGCCCAACCACCAGAACGACGGGGCGCTCCAGGCGGAGTACTCGTTCAGCGCCTTCGCCCTGCAGAACCGCTGGACGAACCTGTTCGTGGACCGGACCGCCGCCGCGACCGCGATCACTGACGCGGAGGCTCTGGCCTACATCCGGACCGACAATTACGCCCCGCTCCGCGCCGCGCTGAACCGGTCACGTCCGGCCGACTACACGGGCTACGTCCCCGACCTGGACCTGGCCGCCGGATTCGATGCGGAAGGCTTCGCGCGTGACGGCAGCGGCTGGCGCGCTCTACGTTATAAGCCGTTCCCGGGCACGTTCTGGCCGACCAACGGCAGTGCGGACGACGTCATGGTCAGGCTGCCCGCCGCGTTCCGCGCCAGCCCCGACGGCACCCCGACACGCGACATTTACAAGGCCAACCTGGCCATTCTGGAGGCCGCGATCGCCAGCCCGCCTGGCGGGTCGTCCACAATCGCAGCGCGGTTCGTGGGCGCTGCCCGCGACGAGCCGGTCCGCCGCCGCCTGTTTCCGGCGGGCACGGAGCTCCTGCACACGGTGCGCTACGTGGATCCCGACGCGCCGGCGCTGCTTTCGACGCGCCTGAAGGAGCTCCGCTACATGCGCAAGGTCGCGTCCCTGGATGACTGGGCGGTGCTTCGCGCCTACGAGAAGGAGCGCGACAAAAAGGACCGCGGCGTCGTCTCCGCCTTCGCGGGATCCCCGCTGTCCGGCGTGCGCAACGACTTCGGGTGGCAGCTCCAAGGCTTCATCGAGGACGCAACCGGCCGCCTACGGCTCCAAACCGAGGAAGAGCACCGGTTCTGCATGGGCTGCCACAGCAGCCTGGGCGTCACCGTCGACCAGACGTTCTCGTTCGCACGCAAGGTCCCGGGCGCGGACGGCTGGCGGCATCAGGATCTGCGCGGCATGAAGGACGCGCCCCAGGCCGGCCACGCCGAGCCCGAGATCCTCACCTACTTCAAGCGCACGGGCGGCGGCGACGAGCTGCGCGCCAACGTCGAAGTACTGCAGCGCTTTTTCCCCGGCGGAATCCTCGAGGAGAAGGAGGTGAGACGGGCGGCGCCGGGAGGCGACCGCGACATCACTCACCTCATCGCGCCCTCGCGATCTCGCGCGCTGGCGCTGGCCAAGTCGTACATGGCGCTGGTGCGCGAGCAAACCTTCGCCCACGGCCGCGACACCCTGCTCGCGCCGCCCGCGAATGTGTTCGCGCGCATCGACAATGACTCCACCGAGCTGGCCACGCGGGGAAAGATCTTCCGCGACGGCCGCCTGTGGCTCGACTGGAATTGAGAGCTGCGCCCCGTCCTCGTGCTCGTCAGGGTATCCAGGCGGGAGGGACGTTGTCCTTGTCCCACGCCGTCCAGGCGGTCTCGAGGGCGCGCGCCCGCGCCGACTGCGTCGCCGCCACGTCGCGCTTCTCACTCGGGTCGTCGGTCAGGTTGTAAAGTTGCCAGGGTGTGGTTTGCGCCAGCGGCGGTTGCACGTCTCCCTGACTTCCCGAATCGTCGAAGCCGCGCACCAGTTTCCATGGGCTGTCAATCACCGCGCGCTGGGTTCCGAACCGCCAAAAAAGCATGTCGTGCGGCTCGCCGGTTTCTTGCCCGCCGATGAAAGGCAGTAAGTTGACGCCGTCAAGCTTCCAGTCCGGGGCCGGCTGTCCTCCCGCCGCGGCGATCGCCGTCGGCAGGATGTCGATCTGACTGACGGGACGATCGAAGATCATCCCCGCCGGCAGCCGTCCCTTCCATTGCACGAAGAAAGGAACGTGAATACCACCTTCCCACACGTCGCCCTTCTGTCCTCTGAGCGGGCGGTTGCTGGATCCGTTGGGTGACCAGCGGGTCATCGGGCCGCCGTTGTCGCTCAGGAAGAAAATCAGCGTTCGTTCCTCCAGGCCTTCGGCGCGGAGCTTGGCCAACACCCGTCCCACGGCGTCGTCCAGCGCCGCCGTCATGGCCGCGTACGACCGGCGTCTGTCGTTCGTAATGTTGTTGAACCGGTTCAGATATTCCGCCGGCGCCTGATTCGGAGCGTGGACCGCATTGAACGCCAAATAAAGAAAGAACGGTTGTGCTTTCCGTTGCTCAATGATGTCGATGGCGCGGTCGGCGAACGCGAAGGTGGTATAGAATTTGGGGTCGTCAATCTTCCGCGGTTGCTGTCCCACGCGTGAATCGACGATCTCCGGGTTGAAGAACGGAGTATTGCCGAGCGTCCCGTAGAATTCGTCGAACCCGCGACGCGTCGGCCGGAATTTGTCCTCATAGCCGAGGTGCCATTTGCCAACCACGGCGGTGGCGTATCCGAGCGCCTTCATCCGGTGGGCGAACGTAATTTCGCCCACCGGCAGGCCGAAGATGGGACGGTTCGACATCCGGCCTTCGTTGAATTCGTGGCCGAAGCGGGTCTGGTAGCGCCCTGTGAGCAGCGCCGCCCGCGTGGGGCTACAGTACGGACCCGACACGTAGCCCCGCGTGAACCGGACGCCGGCCGCCGCGATGGAATCGATGTGAGGCGTGGGAATATCCGGGCTCCCCTGCACGCCGAGATCGGCGAAGCCGAGATCGTCCGCCAGGATGACGACGACGTTCGGCTTGGGGGCGGGCATCACCGGGGTGTCTGCCCCCAGGGCGTCCGGCAAGGGAGCCGCGGTGTCCTCGGTGTCCGATTCGTCGCGGGCCGAGTCGTCCACCCCCACGTCGCGAAGGTCCGCGCCTGCGCCGTCGTCGCCGCTGCCGCCGTCATGCCCGCCGGCCGTCTCCCGGCCCCCATCGGCGATCGTCCCGCCGGCGTCGGTGCCGGTGTCGCCACCGGCCGCCCGCGCGTCCCGGTCGCGCGCGCCCGTACCGCCACCACCGCATGCCGCCGCCAGGGACGCGCACAGCGCCCACAGCACCAGCCGTGTCCGGTTCCCCCGCATCACGAGATGCTTCCAGTCTTCACCGATCGGAAGACTTCACGCAACGAAAGCCGACGTTCGAGCTGCCGCTGTCCGGGGCCCCCTTGCCTCGGCTGCCCAAGAAGTAACGCGAGCAATAGCGCTCGCTGCACAGAAACGATCCGCCCTTCTGGACGCGCTTTTTCACCCCAGGCTCGTGAGGATCCAAGCTGTCCGCCGGGCCCCGCGGGTCGCGGGAGACGCCGCCTTGTTTGGACAGCGATTCGAAGTAGTCGGGCCGGTACCAATCCGCGCACCATTGCCACACGTTGCCGCCCATGTCGAACAGCCCATAGCCGTTGGACGGGAATGCTTTGACGGGGGAGGTTCGAGCGTACCCGTCCTCCGCGCGGTTCTCCGACGGAAACTGGCCCTGCCAGATGTTCGCGGCCCACCGTCCCTTCGGTTTGAGCTCGCGGCCCCACGCAAAGCGGGCGCTGCGGAGCCTGCCGCGCGCGGCGTGCTCGTACTCCGCCTCGGTGGGCAGCCTTTTGCCCACCCAGCCCGCGTAGGCCACGGCGTCGTCCCAGGCCACGTGCACCACCGGATGATCGGCGCGGTCGTCGACCGTACTGCCCGGGCCCTCAGGCTGCTTCCAGTGGGCCCCCGGGACGTAGCGCCACCACGCCAGGTGGTCGTCCAGCTCAACCGGATGGCGCGGCGGCCAGAACACGGCCGAGCCGGGTACCAGCGCCTCCGGCCGCGCGTCGGGAAAATCCTTTGGGTCGGGTTTGCGCTCGGCGATCGTCACGTAACCTGTCGCCTTGACGAATGCCGCGAACGCCGCGTTGGTGACCGGCGTCTCGTCCATCCAGAAACCGTCCACCACCACGGGATGAATCGGGACGGCGTCCGGAGCGCCGCAGTCCGCGCATCCCATCTGGTAGGTGGCGCCCGGAACCCACACCATACCCCGGGGACCGGGGCCCGGCGGGCGACGCGCACCGCCCTCGCCGCCGGGGCCGCCCGGATCTTTGACCGACGGCGGCGCGGAACCCACCACCGCGGCACCGGCTGCACCGATCGCGCCGCTGATCCCCAGCGCCAGCGCCAGCGCCAGCGCCAGCGCCGGCGAGGCCCGGCGGCGTCCCGATCCGCCGCGGCCGCGAATCACGAGTCCGGCGTGCCGCCCGCGTCCGGGGGTGAGGGCGGAAAGCTGCACAGACCGAGCATGACCGCCGGATCCATGTCGTTGCAGGCCAAGTTGACGGCCTGACAGGTGCCACCACCAGGACAGGTGGCGCTGCTGGTGCAGTACTTACGGCAGCGTGCGCCCGTCCCGGCCGGCATGTTGAGTATGCAGACCGCGCCCTTCTGACAATCTCCGATGGACTGGCCACACGCATCCCCGTGCGCGCCGCCCGTCATGGGGTCGGGCGCGCACCGCAGACCGGTGACCGGCACGCACGACAGCTCGCACTTCGAGCCAGCGGCACAGTTCTGGGCGACCGGATCGCACATCATGTTGCCGACCTCCGGCCCGGCAAGCGCCTCGACGGATGATCCGTCCATCGGCGGGTCGATCGCGGATCGATCGGCCGTACTGACGCCCGCGTCGGAGCCTCCCGCCTCTGCGTCGCGAGGCGCGGCGTCCGGTGACGGCCCGGCGTCCTGACGCAGCAGACCGGAGCTACCGCTACAGGCGGCACCCGCGGCGAGGCCGGAAATCGCGAGGAGCAGCAAGGGCTGGAGCGACCTTCTCATGACGTCCGTATACCTTAGAACCGACCGAAGCAGCTCAACACGCCGCCTCCCGGGACTGGGGTCGGCGCCAAGGACATCAGCTCCCGCTTGGTCTCGGCGCTCTCGGGAATCACAAGCACCAGGACCCCGGTCAGCAACAATGTACCGCCCAGCCCCAGCGCGATGACGCTCTGGAACTCCAGGGTGTCGGCGTCTTGCCGCAGCTTGGCTTGCAGGCTGGGGTCCAGGCGTGCCTCGGGGTTGGTGTCGGCTTCGTTCTTCTTGTCACGCGACATCCCGACCAGGATGGCGCCGGTGGCGAGGGCGGCCACGCCTGCCCCGCTCAAGGTCCAACCCACCCAGTCCGTGTACCAAGGGGCCGGCGATCTAGGTGGGCTCTGCGAGCTCGCCGGGAGCATTGCCATCGCCGCCGCATCCTCGGCGCGAAGGACGCCCGGAGCGGCCTTGCCGGTGGCGATGAAGGCACCCAGCGCCCGCACCCGCACCGTCTCGAGCCGCGCGTACCCCTGACGCACGAAGTATCCCGATTTCAGGTAGAGGCGGGCATTGATCACGTCCGCGCCCCCGAGCTGGCCGACGGATGTGAACACCACCGCGTCGGCCTCGAACATCTCCGCTGTCCGGCGTGAATAGCTCTCCTCGAACGCTTTGCGATCCGCGGGCGACGGATAACGCAGCTTGAGATCGCCGGTCCAGTCGAGCGCGCTCTCGAACTCCAGGTCCAGCACCTCCTGGCGCGCCGCCGCCTGGGCCGACGGAAGCAGGCGGCGCGTGGTGCGGCTGGCGCGTCCGGCGCACTCCACCCGCCCGTAGTACGCCTCGCCTGCCAGAACACCGATCTCGACCGGCGCCTGGCCCACGGCGACCCCGTTGACGACAACGGCGCATCCTTGCGGCCGAGTGACGATGCGTAAAGTCGCCGTGGCGGGCACCGCCGCGACGGCCGCCGTCACCCCGGCCCCGGCGCCCATGCCAGCGCCTGTGGCCGGCGTCGCCTCTCTCAGGAGAGCGATCGCCTCGGGCGGCAGACCGTCGACGTCCGTGGGTTGGCGGCCCGGAAACAGCAGCGCCGTTTCGCCCGCCATCTGCTTGGCCTTGTCGACCATCGACGAAGCCGCATAGGCGGCGGCCAGCAGGCCGCTACCGCGGTAGAGCAGCGAGGCCCCCCGCTCGGACCACGGGCCGGCTCGAAACGCGCGCAGCAGCTCGGACCGCAGAGGTTCCAGCGCCGCCACCGCCTGTCCGGGCGCGGGACCTGCGGCGAGGGCCGCCGCCGCCCCGGCGAGCTGATCGCCCAGACGCTCCCAGTCCGCGGGCGTGGCCGGAACGGCGGCGCTTTGCGCGGCTCCGCGCAGGGCGGTCAGACGGGCGCCGGACTCCACCACCCAGCGCGGGTTGTCACGCATTCCCTCCGCCAGCGCCCCGATCAGCGGGGCCGTCTCGTCAGACGCGCCGCCGATCAGCGTCGGCACCAGCACCACGCGTCCCTGCTTTCCAGGCCGCACACGCAAGTCAGGCGTGTGGCCCGGCTCCGACCCATCCTGCGCGGCGTGCGCCGCCCGCGAGATCGCGGGAGCCGCCGTCGCCGAGATGACCGTGATCACCAGCAAACGAAACGTCGGGCGATACATTTATGACCTCCGTGAGGGCCTCAGGATAGTGTCTAGACACCCGAGCCGACTCTTCGTCACGCGGGCGCGGCGGATCACAGGATGTATTGGGACAGGTCCTCGTCGCGCAGGACGCCGTCCAGGCGCTGCTTGACGTAGGCGGCGGTGATCGGGATGCGGGTGGGTCCCAGGCCCGGCGCCTCGAACGCCAGATCGTCGAGGACCAGCTCCATGATGGTGTGCAGCCGGCGGGCGCCGATGTTCTCCATGCGCGCGTTGACGGACGCGGCGATGCGCGCGATCTCCGCCACCGCGTCCGGCTGTATGTCGACCGTCACGTTCTCGGTAGCCAGCAGCGCCGTGTATTGCTTCGTCAGCGCATTCTCCGGCTCGGTGAGGATGCGCACGAAATCTCCGTCGTTCAAGGATTCCAGCTCCACCCGGATGGGAAAGCGACCTTGCAGCTCGGGAATCAGGTCCTTCGGCTTCGAGACGTGAAACGCGCCCGCTGCGATGAACAGCACGTGGTCGGTCTTGACCGTGCCGTACTTCGTCGACACCGTCGAGCCTTCCACGATGGGCAGGAGGTCGCGCTGCACGCCTTCACGGGAGACATCCGGGCCGTGGCCGCCTGACTCGCGGCCGGCGATCTTGTCCAGCTCGTCGATGAAGATGATCCCCGCCTGCTCGGCGCGCCGGACCGCGTCCTTGACCAGTCGGTCCATGTCGATGAGCTTGCCCGCTTCTTCTTCCGCCAGCGCGTCCAGCGCCTCGGGAACCGACAACCGGCGGCGGCGCGTGCGGCGCCCCCCCTGCCCCATCATGTCCTTGAGGTTCAGCACCATCTCCTCCATCCCCATACCGGAGAACACGTCGATGGTGGACGACGGCTGCGAATCGGCGGTGTCGATCTCGACCATGCGATCGTCCAGCTTGCCCTCGCGCAGCAGCCGCCGCAGGCTCTCGCGGGTGCCGTTGGGCTCGGAGGGCGGCGGGGGCGCCGCCGACGATGGCGGCGGCGAAAGGCTCGCGTCGATGGTGGTCGAGACGCCGGCCCCGACGCCGGCTCCCGGGCCGGTCCGCGGCGGGCGCGGGGTGGGCGGCAACAGAACGTCCAGCAGACGTTCCTCGGCGTTCTCTCGCGCGCGCGGCCGGAGCCGCTCGCGCTCCTCGTCGCGCAGCATGGACACCGCGGTCTCCGCCAGGTCGCGCACCATGGAATCGACGTCACGCCCGACGTAGCCGACCTCGGTGAACTTGGACGCCTCGACCTTGACGAAGGGCGCCCCCGCCAGCCGCGCCAGGCGGCGGGCGATCTCCGTCTTGCCCACGCCCGTGGGACCGATGAGCATGATGTTCTTGGGCGCGATCTCGTCGCGCATGGGCGGCGCCACCTGCTGCCGGCGCCAGCGGTTGCGCAGCGCCACCGCCACCGCCCGCTTGGCCGCCTTCTGCCCGACGATGTAGCGGTCGAGCTCCTCGACGATGGCGCGCGGCGTGAGAGACTCCTGCCTTTTCGACCCGGGCGACACGGGATTCACAGCTCCTCGAAGGTCTGCTGGGCGTTGGTGAACACGCAGATCTCGGCGGCGATGGCCAGCGCGCGGCCTGCCACCTCGCGCGCCGAGAGCGTGGTGTCGGCCAGCAGCGCGCGCGCCGCCGCCAGCGCGTAGCCGGCGCCGGATCCCACGGCCGCCGCGGCGCCGTCCGGCTCGATGACGTCCCCCGTGCCGGAGAGCAGGAACGTCCGCTCCCGATCCGCGACCAGCAGCAGCGCCTCGAGGCGGCGGAGCACGCGATCGGTGCGCCAGTCTTTCGCCAGCTCGACGGCGGCGCGCACCAGGTTGCCCCCGTTCTCTTTCAGCTTCGCCTCGAATTTCTCGAACAGCGTCAGGCCGTCGGCGGCAGAGCCGGCGAAGCCCGCGAGGATCTTGCCGTCGTGCAGCCGCCGAATCTTGCGGGCCGTGGACTTCACGACGGTGTTGTTCATGGTCACCTGGCCGTCGCCGCCCACCACCACGTGACCGTCGCGGCGCACCACGAGCACGGTGGTCGATCGGATTCGAACGCGCGGCACTTCAGTCTCCCTTGGTTGCGCGCGGGTGAGCCCGGTCGTAGACCGCCATCAGGTGGTCGATGTCTACGTGCGCGTACCGCTGCGTGGTACGCAGGCTCGAATGTCCCAGCATCTCCTGGATCGCGCGCAGGTCGGCGCCCTCGCCCAGCAGGTGGGTGGCGAAGCTGTGGCGGAGCGCGTGGGGGGACGCTGGTGGCACACCGGTCGCCGCCTGCCGTCGGGCTAGGACGCGGCGTACCTCGCGCGGCCCCAGCCGCCGGCCGCGCACCGTGAGAAACAGCGCGTGGGCATGATCCGCCGCTGGCCGCCGCTGCGGAAGGTAGGCTTCGACCGCGGCGCGCGCGCGGGCGCCCAGCGGCACGATGCGGTCTTTCCGCCCCTTTCCCTGCCGGACGGCGACGCGGGCGCCGGTGCCCTCCGGCTCGACGTCGCCCACGTCCAAATTGCACGCCTCGGACACACGCAGCCCCGCGCCATAGATGACTTCGAACAGCGCCAGATCGCGCGCCGGGGCTGTGCTGCCGGGCGCGTCGGGCGCGTCGAGCAAGCGCCCCACGTCGTCCTTGCCGAGAAACGCTGGCAGGCGCTTCGCCCGCCGAGGCGCACGCAGCGCCGCCACCGGGCTGGACGCGACCACGCGGCGGCGCACCAGCAGGCGAAAAAACGTGCGCAGCGACGAAAGCTTGCGTCCCACGGTCACGGGATCGTTCCGGCCATGAAGCGAGGCAAGGTAGGAACGGCACGTCGTCACGTCAAGCGCGTCGGGCGCCAGCGGCCGCCCCGGTCGGTTCGCGTCGGCGGCGAACGCGAGCAGCTCGCGGACGTCGTGCAGATACGCGCGTACGGTGTGCTGTGAAGCGCGGCGCTCGGTGGTCAGGTGGCGCGCAAACATCGCGAGAGCCTCGTCCACGGCGGCGGATCGTAGCTGATGAGCCCGCGGCGCGCGAGTTCGCTGACCCCGTCCACCCCGTCCACCCCGCCCATTGTCGTCCGGCACCTACGGACGGCTGTTGCGTCGCACACTGATAGATTGAAACTGCTGCGGGACGCGGTGATGCAAATAGAGCGTCGCGCTGTCGAACCCGTACCACTGGCTGCAGCTACCGACTTGGACGCGAAACGGGGCAGGCTCTGCTTCGAGCGACCGGAACGAGATCGTCCGTCCGGGAGGCGGGTTTGCGCCGCCGTCGGTCAGCAGGAACTCGTCCGCCGCGAGATCACGGGACACGATTTCCAGGATGCCGAAGCCGGACCGCCGAAGCTCGCGCGGAATTTCGATTTCGGTCACGAAGCCTTCTGACGATTCGACCCGTTCGACCCAACCGTCTACCGCGCCGGGCGTGATGGGGACGCGTTTGCCGTCCACCTCGATGTGGGCCAGGGGGACGCACGCCTTCTCGGCTATCCCCGAGTCGAGCGAGACCTGAAGCTCCGACACCGCTCCGCGCCGCGACACGCCGAAGACCCGCGTCTCGCCGGCGCGCGGGAAAGCCGCCGTGATTGGCACAGGCAGCGATGTGCCGTCGTATCCACTGAGGAGGAGGCCGTCCTTCTTGAAGGCGCTGACGACGTCGGGCCTCGGCATCGCGGGCTTCATGCTGCCGACCGCAACGCCGCCGCGGACGATGAGCACCACGGTGGCGGGCTCTCCGCCGTTTACATCCGCCGCCCAGCCCCGAACGCGGAGCCCGGGCCTGACGGCGCGAAAGGGCACCGCCAGCGGCTCTCCGCCTGCAGCCAGGCGTCCTCGCGTTGGCGCAAAGAAATTAGGGGCGTACCGCCAGTCGCACGCCGCGCCCTGGAAGTAGAGCGCGCGCTCCCTGTCCGGCGGTGAGGCCGCTGGCTGGCCACGGCTCATGATGAGGGAACCGTGGATCTCGCGGAGCGGACGATAGCGCTCCAGGATGAATTGGCTGACGTCGTAGTGGCGGACCGCGTTGGGAATCTCGTCCCACTGCGGTAGCCCCGATGAACGGCTGTCGAAGATCACGAACTCGGGCGGGTCGCGCCGAAGCTGGTCGAGGAGATCGGCCTGCGTCTGCTGCCGGATGGTCATGCTCACGTGGTAGTAGCGGGTGGCAGGGCGCAGGCCCAAAACGTAGTGGAACAGCGCAGGCTGATTCGTGAGATCGAAGACGCGATCCGTGGATCCCTGTTCGCGGAAGAATGCCGAGAGATCCGCGGCGACGGCTTCGTCGAACGCCGTCGAGACGGCGTAGCCCAGCTTCTTCAGGCGGGGGGGGTGTGCGGCCTCGGGGCGGACGTTGCGGGAAAGCGCGGCCAGTCGCTCGGTCACGGAATACGGAGCGAGGCCGAGACCGACCAGCAGGACGACGGCGGTCACCGGGCGTCCTGCCGTGACCCGTGCCAGGAGCTGGCCCGCGCGGAAGCGGGCGAGCGCGGCCTCGCCCGCCGACACGATCTTGTAGAGGACGTAATAGATCAGGGCCGGAACGACGAAGAGCACCTGATAGATGTGAGCATCCGCTCGGCTCAGGAACTTCGTGTAGTAGATGAACAGGAGCAGGGCCGCCGCGAGCATCGTCCAGTCCTCGACGGAGAAAGGAACCCTTCGTCCCAGGCGGGCTACCGCGTACCAGAATGACGCCACCACGACCACGACCGGTGCGACGACCGCAAAGCCGAACGGAGGGAAAAATTCTCCGGCAGTTACAGGAATCCCCCTGGTCAACCGATGGCCGCTGCCGAAGGTCTTGTAGTAGTGGAGGAAGTCGTCCAGGGCGCCGTGGGCCGCTAGATAGCCCAGCCACACCAGCCCGAGGAGTATCGTCAACGCGGCGCACGCGACGGTTCTGCGGAAGCTGCGGACGAGCGGCTGGCTGCGTTCCCGGTGATACCCCTCGAAGGCGACCACGACCACCGCACAAGCAGCGGCGGTGAACGCGGACTCGGGCGTTACGATCGCCTGTCCCAACGCCAACGATACGAACAGGAATGCGCGTGCCATCGTGGAGCGATCCAGCAAGGCGGCGAGCGCCAGAAAAACGAGCGGCTGAAACATGAACCGCAAGGAGACATGCGACATAAGGCCAGTCGCGGCGGCCACGACGGTGAAGAGGAGAAACAGGCGATTGTGGCGAAAAAGCCGCGCGTGCAGGGCGTACACAAGGACCCAGTAGAGCGGCATCAGCAGCAGGGCCTTGCCGGCGGCGGCGCCCCAGCGGCTGTCTTCGAAGACGAGCATGCCGAGCGCCCAAGTGAAGAAATCTTCCAGCAGGCCGTGAATGAAGATGATGTCCTTCCAGGGAAAGAGACCTTCACGGATCAGGTGCGCGACGGCGAGCCCTTCACCCTCGTGGAAAACATCGAAGGACCCGAGCGGGCCGGGAAGGTGCCCGTGCACCAGGAAGATGAGCACCGGCGCGACGACCCAAAGAAGGGCGCGATCCTCCAGCGCCTCGATCTGCGCGAACGCCTTCGCGCTTCGGACCTTCAACCCAATCCAGGTCCAGAGGGCCAACGCACCGGCTATCGCCAGTCCCAGCGGCATCCAGCCGAAAGCCCGGACAGAGCCGTCGATCGTATGGAGTACGCGTGTCGCGCCCGACACGGCGGCCAAGCCCACGACAACGAGCGGAGTGAGCAGGACGTTGACCACCAAATGCGCCGCGTCCGCCGGCGGCGCGACTCGCCGCCAGCGCAGGACGCGCGAGAGCGATCTCACGGCGACCAGGTAGGCGGCAACCAGCCCGACGATGGTTAGCCGGAAGGCCGCACCCTCCAGACCCGCGGCCATGACGGTCTCGACGGCGATCACGAAGCCGACGAAGGCGGCGCGCCACAACCGACCCACAGCGGATTGAGCCTTCGAACCGGGAAGGGCCGCAACCCGATCTCGAGGAGACTGAATCACGAGGCGAGGCAGCGAGAGCGGCACGACACGCTGAAGAGCGAGATAGATGAGAAGGGTGACGATGGGGATGAACACCGTCCCGAGGTAATAGAGGTGAAAATATCGGTCGATATTGAAGTTGCTGTGGATGGGATACCCGACGATGTCCGTTGTCACATCGAGCTCCGCCGGTAGCCGGAGATACACCACGTAGGCCAGCGCGGCCGCGAGCAGCGTCGCGACCACGAACCGCAGCGCCCGCGCCAGCGGGCTATCGACTCTGATCAGACCGTCGGGCGGCAGCGGTTCCTTTGCCTTCAGCATCGTGAACATCGTAGGTCGCGCCATGTCGCCGTCGAAGCGCGCGGCATCATACGGGCGCCGCGCGAGCTCGGTGAAGGTATACGTCCGAGACGTGGGGCAGCCACGTACACCTGGAATTCGTCACGAGACCTAGGTGATTGAAGCTAAGATCGCCGCCATGATGCCAACCCCACAGACGCGTCGGTTTCGCATCTCCCTCCGGACGACTGCGGCGTTGGCCGCGAGCGCCGTCGTCGCCGTGCTGCGTGCCGGACCGGCGGCGGCGATCCCGGCGTTCCCGGGCGCGGAGGGATTTGGCGCCGTGGCGACGGGAGGGCGCGGCGGTGACGTCATCAAGGTCACCAATCTCAACGCCAGCGGCGCCGGAAGCCTGCAAGCCGCGTTGAGCATGAACAAGCCGCGCATCATCGTGTTCGACGTCAGCGGCGTCATCACGGGCGACGTGACCGTCACCTACGGCAACGTGACGGTCGCGGGCCAGACCGCGCCCGGCGCCGGCATCACCATCGCCGGACGCCTGCTGGGCCAGTACAGCGCGTCGGTCGGCAACATCATCATCCGCCACGTGCGCGTCCGGCCGCCGCCGAAGCCGGGAAGCATCGAGGGCAACCAGTACGACGCCGCGCAGTTCAGCCGGAACGGCAAGGTCATGCTGGATCACCTCACCATCTCGTGGGGCCTCGACGAGTGCCTGGATCTCTACGAGGCCGACGACGTCACGTTCCAGTGGTCCACCATCGAGGAAGCGGAAGTCGGCGGCCACCCCGACGGCAACGAGCACAACTACGGGATGCTGAACGGCCCGGACGGATTCCGCATATCGGTGCACCACAACCTGTTTGCCCACAACAAGAACCGAAACCCCGCCATTGCGAATGGTCCGGCGGAGGTCCGCAATAATGTCGCCTACAACGTCCGGCACGGATTCGTACACCACAACGAAGCTACGGGCGGCTTCAACATCGTGGGGAACTATTACAAACAGGGGCCCAACGACAGCCTCATCCCATTCTTCTTCGACGACGCCGCCGGCGCCGGCCTGTCGTATTACATGAAGGACAACTACATCGACGATCCGGGTGATCGCGTCGGCGTGGTGGACAATCCTTGGATGACGCCGTACGCGCACTCCAGCTTCAGCAGCCTGGGCCGGCCCGAGTCATACCGATCCGCGACCGAGCACAACGTGGGCATGGGCGTTACGGGCCATGTTCCGGTCACCACCCACGGGTCGATGGAGGCGTACCGGTTGGTCCTCGACCGGGCCGGCGCGTTCCCGCGCGACGCGGTCACCGGGCGCATCGTCGGAGAAGTCGAAGCGCGGACCGGCGCATGGGACAGCCACCGGCCGGCGAACCTGCTTCAGGGTCTGACGGCGGGCATGCCCCCGGCGGACGCGGACCGCGATGGCATGGCCGACGACTGGGAGCGAGCCAACGGCCTGGATCCCGCCAATGGCATGGACCACAAGACGGTGAGACCGTCGGGCTACACCGCCATCGAGGACTACATCAATGGGCTAGCCGCCGCGCTGGTGCCGGGTGGCGGAAGCATGGGCGGGACCGACGGAGGGACGACCGGAGCCGACGCCAGTGGGGGCGGCCCCGATGCGGCGACCGACCACGGGCTCGGTGCCGACGGCGGACCCGGGCCGGACGGCTCATCACCGCCGCGCGACGGCGGAAGCGGGGGCGGAGGGGGAAGAGACTCTGGCGGAGATCGCGGCGGAGCGGATGGCGGCGGCAGCGCGGGCGGAGGTCTCGACGCGGGCGGAGCCGGCGACGGCGCTGGGGGTGACGGGGGCGGCGGTGGATGCGGGGCGTGCACCGCCGCCAGCGCGCGCGGCGCGGGCACCGGAGTCGGTCAACTGGGCGCCGCCCTGCTGCTCGCAGGCGGGATGATGTTTCGCACGCGCAACCGCCATCGGGCGCGCGCCGCCGCCCGCTGACGGGCAACCATGGCTGACGTCGACCCGGCGGCGGAGCCGTCATCGGCCACACCCAGCGACGGGCCCTTTCGCGAGCTCCATCCGAACGGTGACGTCGCGCGCGAGGGCCGCATCTTCGGAGGCAAGCCGCGCGGTATCGTCGTTTCTTACGCTTCAGACGCGCCAGACGCGATCCCCCTGCGCTCTTGCTGCGTGCCTCCGGGAGCGCATTCCTTGCGATCCGAGTACGACGACGACGGCCAGCTCGTAGGCGAAACCTTCTTCGACCGTTCCGGACGGCGGCTCCTGTCCGACGGATCGATCCTTCCCGACCGCCCTGCCGGGCTGCCGGCGGCCGCGATGTTCGATCAGTCCGAACAGTGCTGGACCCAGCAGAGCTTCGACGACGATGGGCGCAGGACCGGACCCTGGCTGTGGTGGTCCGTGGACGGAACGTCATTGCGGGAGGCCGCGTTCGATTCCGGGCGACGCCACGGCCGCTGGACGGATCGGGCGATCCTCCCCGGCCGATACCGCGACGCTCAGGTTCGCCAGGAAGAGGGACGGTTCATCGACGATCTCGCCGTCGGGCCCTGGGTGCTGCGAGACGCCGATGGCTCGATCCTGTCGACCACGGATCTAGGCGAGTCGCCCGACGCGGCGACCCTTGCCAGCTCGCCCGCGCTCGCCGACAACGAGGGACAAACGCCCGAGGCATGGCGCGCGTTGGCGCATCGTCTGGTGGCCCAGCGCCGGCTGGGCGAGGGGCTGTGCGCGATGGCCCGGGGCGCCGCCGCCGAAGGGCGTCCCAATGCGCTGCGGGAGTTCATCGCCACCGCCACGTCCCCAGTTTCCGAGCCAGAAGCTCGCCGCCTCGCCGACGAGGCCGTCGCCGGAAACGAGGCCGCCGACATCGGCCGCCTGCTCAACGCGCTGGCCCGCGGTGGCGAGGCGGCGGACGTTCTGCGCGCGATCGCCTCGGCGCTCATCGGGGCGGACCGCGCGGCGCGGGACCTGGCGAATGCCGCCCTGCTGCTGGCCCCCGAGCGCCCCGAGATCCGGCAGACCCGCGCCCTGATCCGCGTCGCGCTGGGCGACGTGGACGGCGCGCGCGCCGACGCGGAGATGGTGGGGCAGCAGAGCCCCGCAGCGGCAGCCGCCCTGCTTGCATACATCCGGGTGCTTTTTTCCCCCTACGCCTTCCCGCCGGCGCGCGACCCCCCGGACCACAGTGCCGCCGACGGAGTCCCCGACGCGCCCGCGCAGCCGGCCGCGGCGATGGTCACGGCGGCCCAAAAGTACGCGACCCGGCTCATGACCGTGCGCGCAGCCGTGACGGCAAGAACCGGCGCGGCCCCCCACTGGGGACCGCCCGATCTCTCCGCCCTGCTTCCCGACGGACCCGTCGCCCTCGGGATCTGGCGGTTCACCGCGCACGACGAAGACGGCGACGAGGAGATCGCCGTCGACGAGCGCATCGACACCGCGGGCCAGCCGCTGGCGGCGTTGATGCGCGTCGCGCGCGCCGACTGGAACGCCCTGGCATGGCTGTGCTGGAGCGCGGGCCTCGATCGGGTGGGGCTTCCCGACGCTGTCCGCCCGCCGCCCAGTTTCGCGGGCGCGATGATCAGGACGATGCAGCGATACTGGCGCTGTCGCGATCAACTGGAAACCCACGGTTTGCGGTCCTTGACCCAGGGGATCCCCGGATTCGTGTGGGAAGACATGCCCATCGAGACCGCTCCTGCCCCCCTGGCCGAAATCGCTGCCTACGAGCACGCCGAGCTGGCTGCGTTGTTCTTCTGGCTGTGCGACGGCAAGTGCCAGTCCCCCTGGCAAAGCGACCTCCGACAGACCTGACAGGACGGGGGGGCGTTCCTAATTTGAGCACGCCCCGTCGCCGTCCTCGTGGTCGTCCTCGACCCGAAGTCAGCGTGATCCCGCAATGTTTCTGCTAGCGGGCGAGGACGGCGACGAGGACAGCGACGACGGGGGACGGGAGGGACTGCTCAATCAGGGACGAGCCCGCCGGAGCGGTGACACTTTTGCGACGGTGCGGTGTTCCACGTGTATGGAGGTAGCTTGGCCGTTGACGTCGAAGAGTTCTATCAGCGGTACGGGCCGATGGTGCTGAGGCGCTGCCGCCGACTGTTGCGGCATCCGGTGCAGGCGGAGGACGCCATGCAGGAAGTGTTCGTGCAGCTTCTCCGCCACCAGGGACGGCTGGACGACGCGGCCCCGTCGGCTCTTCTGCTGCGCATCGCCACCAACGTGTGCCTCAACCGGCTGCGCAGCGAGCGCCGGCACCCGGAGGACGCGGACGACGACCTGGTGCTGCGTATCGCCGGCGCGCCGCACGATGACGAGTCGCGCCTGGGCGCGCGCCAGATCCTGGGCCGGCTCTTTGGCCGCCAGCCGGAGTCGAGCCGCGCTATCGCCGTGATGCACCTCCTGGACGGCCTCACGCTGGCGGAGGTCGCGCGCGAGGTGGGCATGTCGGTCTCGGGCGTGCGCAAGCGACTCGACCGGCTGCGCATGGATGTCCGCGAGGTGGCTGCCACCACAGGAGGTGTGTCATGAACCGAGAACGCACGACCCAGGCGACTCCACAGTGGTTGGTGGAGCGGCTCGCCCTGGGCGAGCTGGAAGCGGAGGCTGTGGGAGACGTGCAGCGTCGGCTGGAAGCGGAGGACGGCGGCCTGGCGCGCCTGGCAGCGGTCGCCGCATCGGACCGGGAGATCTTGGCCGAGCTGCCGCCGGATGTGATGGCGAAGCGCATTACACAGCAGCGACAGGCGCAGCGCACAAGCGAGCGGCGCCGGCGCTTCCCCTGGCTCGCCATCGGCACGCCCGTGGCGGCGGCCGCCGCCTTCGTGCTGGTCGTCGCGGTTCGCCAGCAGGACGCCGGTGGGCCGGAGGTGACGGACACGGGCGCCGCCGAGATTGAAACCACGCGCGCCAAGGGCACCGGGGCACGGACTCCAGGGCTGGTTCTTTTTCGTCGGCGTGGAGAGCGCGACGAGGCGCTGGCGGACGGATCGCCCGCGCGCGCGCGCGATCTGGTCCAGGTCGGCACGGTCATGACCGAGGCGAAGTTCGGTGTGGTGGTCTCCATCGACGGCCGCGGCACAGTGACGCGGCACTTGCCCGCGGTTCCCGGCGCTGCCGTGCGCCTCGCGCCGGGGCGGCACATGCTCCCGGCTTCTTACGAGCTGGACGATGCCCCCGAGTTCGAGCGGTTCTTTCTGATCTTCGCGGATCAGCCGTTCGCGGCGGGCTCCGTCGAGGCGGCCGGGAAGACTCTGGCGCGAGATCGGGACGCCGCCCGGCGGAGCCCGCTTGCGCTGCCCGCGGGCCTCGCCCAGAGATCGCTCCTGCTTCGAAAGGTGGCCCCATGAACATCGGCACGAAAAAGGCCGTCCTCGTTACCGCCGCCGCCGTCATGCTCGCGGCGGCCGCTGCGAGGGCCGCCCCAGGCGAGGTCAGCGTCCGGCGCTTCGCCTTCATCGCGGGGGCCAACGACGGGGGAGGCGGTCGCCCGCGCCTTCGCTACGCCGGCAGCGACGCGCGCTCCGTCGCGAAGGTGCTGCAGACCATGGGAGGGCTTTCGCCTGACGACCTGGTGCTGTCGGCCGATCCGGGACGGGCGGAGTTCCTGGCCGGTATGGAACGCATACGCCGGTTGGTCGATGCCGCGCGCGGGCGGGGACCCCGCCTCGAGTTCATCGTCTATTACTCGGGCCATTCAGACGAGGAAGGACTGCTCCTGCGCGGCGAGCGTCTGCCTTACGGCGAGCTGCGCGGCGAGATCGACCGGGTAGCGGCGGACGTCCGCATCGCCGTGCTCGATTCCTGCGCGTCGGGCGCGCTCACCCGCTCGAAGGGCGGCGTCCACCGGCCGCCCTTCCTTCTCGACGCCTCGGCGAGGCTCAAGGGGCGCGCCTTCCTCACGTCCAGCTCGGACAGCGAGCTGGCGCAGGAATCGGACCGCATCGCCGCGTCGTTCTTCACTCACTACCTGGTGTCCGGTCTGCGCGGCGCGGCCGACGTGGACGGCGATCGTCGCGTGACGCTGCACGAGGCCTATCGCTTCGCCTTCCAGGAGACCCTGGCGCGCACCGAGAAGACGCGCGGAGGGCCGCAGCATCCCACATGGGCCATCGACCTGACAGGGACCGGCGATCTGGTGCAGGGGCGCCCGGAAGTCGCCGGCGGTGGACCGCTGGCGACTTCCGGCGCTGAAGGAGGAGGCGGCGCGGGGGCTCGGGCAAAAGGAGAGCAGCGACCTCGCCGAGATGCGTGCGGAGGAGG
>Ga0187894_10000873_pt1 | contig 40424 bp, 30 predicted proteins | sample GBC1701081metaG_FD_136650 | JGI IMG/M metagenome (GOLD analysis project Ga0187894, IMG submission 136650) | White microbial mat communities from a lava cave in the Kipuka Kanohina Cave System on the Island of Hawaii, USA - GBC170108-1 metaG ... | reverse complement strand
GTTGACCCGATGATTGCGCTGCGCAGTGAATAAACGTTCGTAGTCCCGCCTTCAGGCGGAAGGTTTTGGCTCTCGAAGCATTCCGCCTGAAGGCGGGACTACGAACCAGGAGAAAATTATGCAGACCCTGTGGCAAGACCTGCGCTGCGGCTGCGATTTTCTCAAGATTTATTCGCTGCTCTCGCGGGAGGCGTTTTTCGCGCTCGCCGACGAAGCCAGGCAACAGCAAATTCCCTTTGTCGGACACCTTCCGACGGTTTACGCAAGTTGGCGCCTTGCGCTGGCGCGCTGGTTACAAAACTACCGGCGTGGAGGGAGCGGTGGTAGAAGCAGCCGCCAATTCGAGAGCGATTGCCTGTAGGCCTCCAATGCCTTCTGCCGTTCGCCGAGCGCGGAATAGACGGCGGCGAGTTGGGCCATCGCGTTCTTTTCGCGCTGGCGGTCTTTCAACTCCCGCCAGAGCGCGACGGATTGTTCGAGGCTCTCGCGCGCTTTCGTTTTGTCGCCGAGCGCGGAATGAATCTCGCCGATGCTGGCAAGCGTCCCGGCCAGCCGCGTCCTGTCGTTGAGTGTCCGCGCGATCGGCAGGCTCTGCTGGTAAAAATCGAGCGCGGGTCTCAATTCGCCGAGCGTTTGATGAACGAAGCCCAGATTGCCGAGCGTTACCGCTTCACCTCGCCTGTCACTGATTGACCGGCGCAATTCGAGAGTCTGCGAAAATGTCTCAATCGCCCGCCGCAAATCCCCCGAACTCGCGTAAAGCCCGGCCAGGTTGCTGAGCGTTCCCGCTTCGCCGCGTTTATCGCCGGTCAAGCGGCGCAACGGCAGCGCCTCCATATAAAATTTCAATGCCTGCTGGCGTTGGCCGAGGGCGGCGTAAGCGGCGCCGATGTCGTTCAACGTCGTGGCGACGTTGCGATTGTCGTTGGCCTCGCGCCAGATGGGCAGCGATTGCAGATAAAGGTCGAGCGCGCGTTGGCGTTGGCCCTGAGCGTCGGCGACGTAACCCAGATTGCTGAGCGTCACGGCCTCGCCGCGTTTGTCTCCGGCGGCGCGCCAGAGCGGTAGTGACTGCTGGAAGAACTGAACGGCCCGATCGAATTGGCCGGCGCGCGTGGCAAGGCTCCCCAGGCTGTTGAGCGCCGAGGCTTCACCCTTCCGATCTTTCGCGTCGCGCCACATCGCCAGCGCCTGCTGGTAATTCTGCAATGCCTGTTGTGGCTGTCCCTGCTCCTCGTACAGTTTGCCCAGGTTGAACATCGCCGCCGCCGCGCGGTTCTCTTCACCTACCGTCCGCATCAGGCTCGACGTTTGGACGATCAGGCGGGCCTGATCGAAGAACTGTTGAGCCTGTTGTTTGTCGCCCAGGGAATTGTAGGCGCGTCCCAATTGCGTAAGCGTGGCGGCTTCGCTCTGGCGGTCATTCGCCGCGCGCCACAGCGGGAGTGATTGGTTGTAGTAATTGATCGCCTGTTGCCGGTCGCCGAGCGCGTCGGCGATTGACGCGAGCTGGTTGAGCGTATGCGCAATCTCGCCAGGCTCGCCGCGGCGGCCCGCGGAACGCAGCAGCCGGAGCGCGTCCTCGTATTTTGACAACGCGTTGCGCAGAGATTGCGCCGTGCCGGTTGCGCGCAGATCTTCGGCTTCGCTCCAGCGGCGTTTGGCCGCCCCTCGAATCTCGTCGGGCGTCATCGGAACTCGCCCTGATTCCAAACTGGCCTGGAGACCGGTGTCGAACAGTGGCGGCAAGAACAGCCGGAACGAGAGACCGGATAGACCTTCGATTGATGAGGCCCGCGCCGTATCGCGAGCGGCCGAGCGGTCAATATTCGCGGGCTTGCCAACTCGGGCGCCATCTGTTTTGGGCGATTGCTCTTGTGGACGATTAACGGGGCTTTTCGTCTTGCGTTGCGTCGCCCGCGCCGATGTTGATGAGCCTTGCGCCAAGGCCAGCCCGTCGAGCCCGATCAGCAGAAACACGCAGAGATAAACGGGCAAACCTGGGCGCGCAGCCTGCCATCGGGAAGAATAAAATTTTGGGGCGCTGGCCTGGTTCGACATCGGGCGCCTCTTCCAGATTCTCAGAAATGAGTTGATAACGGTCTATTGAGAATTTAGTGAGGCCAAAGAATGACACAAGAGGGGGAAGTAGATAAAGGCTAGAGAGGGCAGTTACGAAAGTTAATCTGATCGAGAGGAGTGTGTGAGCCGGCGGATCATACGCTCCTCTCGATCCGGGTCAGTCTATTTTGCCGAGGCGTAGAACGAGGCCAGTCGAGGCGCGGAAATTATGCTGATTCTCGTCAGCAAATCTCGTCAGCACGTAATCGGCCTGGAACAACCTGACCGAAACCCTGTCGAGGACCTTTACGTCGAGGCCGCCACCGGCCGCTAACGCAAAGGCGGTATCCTGCGCATCTATGCCAATCAGATCGTTCTCCAGATCAACTCGCACGGCTCCGAACAGGACGTGGCCGAACGGTTGAAACCTCTCGCTCTTTCTCAGGGTGAATTGCGGGCCGAACAGAAACAGGTACGTGTTCAAATCAGAGCCGGTACCGAGAAGGATCGATGAATTGCCGTAATGGCCGCTGAAATCAGCTTTAAATCCGAGCCATTTGAAGATGTTCTGGTTGAAGGACGCATTCCATCCGTTCAGATCCCGGTCATCATTCAAATCTTCGTCGAGGCGAAGGTATGAATATCCGCCGAAAATTTCCGCGCGTGGGGAGTCTTGCGCCTGAGCTATGATGGGAAGCGCAAGCGTCAACGCCGCGATGAAAAACAGCTTTCGCATGTCAAATTTCCTCCTAAAAACTAAATTTTTGGTCCAGGGACAACCGTGGGATGAAAGCAAAAGTCGCCAAGCAAAAGGGGTAAAACTCGTCTCTTTTACCTGTTCGATTGACCAAGGAGTAATCGGATAGGGGGAGAGTCAGTTTTCATTGACCCATCAACTTGAACATTCAAGCTGACCACGGAGAATCGGCATAGAACGGGGATTTATGGATGCGCCGGTATGATATGCGATTTGGCTCGGAATGCAATTGAATTTGCGCATTAAAACGGCGGATTGCGCGGGCGCATTGGATTAGACTGCGATGGTTTGTACAATGCCGGCGCGATTTACGAATAGCCTTAATGCTCCGGATAAACGATCTCTATGCTCCGACTCATTATTCAAAGTGGCTCGCTCGCAGGCTCCCAATTTCAACTCGAACGGGGAGAAGCGTCTTCACTCCTGATCGGCCGCAGCGCCGAGAGCGCCGTGCGATTGACCGAACCGTCCGTCTCGTCGCGCCATGCGTTGATTGTGGCGGATGACGGAGCCTTTTACCTGTTCGATCAGAATAGCGCGAATGGAACTTTCCTGAACGAAACCCGCGTGGGAGAGGCGAAGTTGCGGCACGGCGACATTATCGGATTGGGCAGGCGCGGCCCGCGTTTGGAAGTTGTGATCGAGGGGCAGGACACCAGGCGAATAGGCGCCGCAGGCACTTCCACCCTTCGGCAAGATACCGCTGCGCTTCGGCAAGACACCTCTATACTCGAACAAGATACTTCCGCCCTGCGGCAGGACACTTCGACCGGACAGTATTACGCTCCACCGACCACGCGTCTGGGATTGCGCGACGCGGCGCGTGACATCGGCCTTTACAACCCCTATCTCGACACCGGCAAATCGAAAAAATCGCCTGTCGCAGACCTGATGTGGCTGGGTTTCGCCGTGATTGGTCTGACGTTGATTGGCCTGACCATCTTTGATGTCGGAGCTGGCAACACCCTTGCGGCGGTGGTTTCCGCGATCATCCCGGCGGGTTTTTACCTGGCCATCTTTTTGTGGTTGGATCGTTACGACCCCGAGCCGCCCCAAACGTTGATCTTCACCTTCGTCTGGGGGGCGAGCATCGCTGTCTTTGTCTCCGCAATCGTCAATGGCATTGCCATGGCGGTGTTCGGCGATCTGGCGGCCAGCATCGTCTCGGCTCCGATTATCGAAGAAGCCAGCAAAGGCGTGGGCGTGCTGATTATCGCGTTGTTCTTCCGCAAGGATTTTGACAGTGTGGTTGACGGCATCGTCTACGCAGGCGTGGTGGCGTTGGGGTTTGCGACGATGGAGAACATTGACTATTACGGCAGAAGCTTGAACCAGGACGGCCTGGGCGGTCTGATCGGAACGTGGTTCGTTCGCGGAATTCTGGCGCCTTATTCGCACGTGCTGTTCACCTGTATGACGGGCATCGGTTGCGGCGTCGCGCGTGAGACTCACAACAAGGCTCTGAAAATCGCCGCCCCGATCATCGGCTGCTTCAGCGCTATATTCCTACACTCGCTCTGGAACAGCCTGGCTTCGTTCGATAGCCGTACTTTTTTCACCGGGTACTTTCTGCTCGAGGCGCCGATGTTCTGCGCCTTCCTCGTCATAATCCTGCATCTGGTTCGCCGCGAAGGGAGGATTCTGAAACAGTCGCTCGCCGTGGAAGTCGAACGCGGGTTGATCACGCAACATCAACTCGACATTGTAATCTCGGCTTTCCGCCGCACCGGCTGGGCCGCCGCAGCCATCGGCAATCCCCAACTCTTCAAGGCCCGCCGCCGGTTTTTACGAGCGGTCGCGAAACTCGGCCTCTGCCACTGGCATAAACAGCGCGCCGCCGAAGCCGAACGGGATACCGAAAGCTTCCCGCTCATCTCGCAATTCCAGGCCGAGGTCTTTTCGTTGCGAGACCGTGTCGGATAATCAGTAAAACACAAAAAGCCTGGCTGGCTTCAGGCCGCGGGACGGCGTTTCTTTCTTTCCTTGGTTGTGGCGTCGGCGCGCGGTCGCCCGCCGAGCCTGCCGTTAGCGCGCGCAGCGACGCGTTTGGCTTTGGAAGCGACGCTGCCGCCTGCCAGTTCGAGTTCCGCCATCCAGCGCTTGGTTCCGAAGTTTCCTTGCAACAGCCCGAAGACCGTAAACTGAGCATCCAGTTTGTGCCAGTGCAGGTCGAAACCGCGTGGCATAAGCGAGAAGTCCGCCAAATCTTTGTCTGAGGCCCCGCGCAGCCCCTGCATCAGATCCACCGGGACTATAAACACGCAATCGTTCATCAGCTCGATAATGACACGGCGGGTTTTGGGATCATAGGTCGCGCTTTTAGCGCGCGGCTCAGTCTTCAACCGCTCTTTGCCGCGCTTATTCGCCTCCTTGAACATCTTGTCGAGCTCAGCTTCGGTATAAGTCCATTTACCAGCTTTAAGAGCCGCCATGAATTCTCTCCCATTCTGTAATCAGGAAGTCCTGATTCTCAGCCGCGATCTTCAACGCCTTTTTCTTGTCCTTGTTACTCATTCCATTGTTATCGCGGACATAAGGCGCGTGGTTTTCATCCCCAAGGTTAATAACAACTTCTTTGCCTGCCTTCCAGATGTGCGTGTGAGAAGGCTCGTGATCCAACAAATAGATCATAAAATCGAACCCGTCTTTTCTCAGCACCGTCGGCATTGAGGGAAATTACATCCTAACACTCCAGGTTCGCAAGGAGCTTTTATCAAGCGGCTGAAATCCAGGCCAGCCCTCACTTTCACCATTTCACGCTCTCAACTCGTCCATAATAAATCCCGTTGAAGAGAAATTTGAATGTGCCGTGGGGTTGCGCCCGGAAATTGATTTCGGGGCCGAACATAAAGAGCTTGCCTTTGCCGACCTGCGCTTCAATCACCGCGACACCATCTTGCAGATATTTCTGTCCCCAGGCCCAGCCGCTGCGCAATGGTTTGTCGCTGTCGAACCACGCGACCGGTTTGACGCCTTTCAACGCCGCTTCGGGTTTCAGACGAAAGACCGGGCTGTTGTCGAAGAAGACGTCAACCTTCTCCGGCATTCCGTAGGCAAGCGGGTTCGAGTTATCCACGCTGATCTGCAGCACCGAGCCGGGGATGTAGTATTTATCGCGGTTGAGAGGGCGTTCATCGCCGCTCGTGGTCTTTTCCACCAGCGCGTTCGCCATCGGCAGATTGAGCAGGTAGCCGAGGTTGGTCGAACTGCCGATGGTCAACACCGTCCCGCCCGCTTCGATGAAGGCTTTCAGTTGCGGAGCGGTCTTCGCCACGGTCACACTGCCCAGCCATCCGCGAAACTCTTCGGGAATCTCTTCGGGATTGGGCGCCCGGAAGAACGGCGCCTCTTCGGCTCCGCCAGCGCCTCTGCCGCCGCCGCGGGCCTCGCGCGCCGGAATCGCGCCGCCGACGAAGACGATCACATCGAATTTATTGATCAGATCGCCCGCATCGAGCGTTTGCGGATAGACGACGGTGAAGGGGAATTCGAACTGTTCCAGCATCCAGCGCGTCCAGCCCGAAGGCATCGATCCGCCGTAACGATCCCACAACGCGATGCGGACAGGGCGCAATTTGAACATCTCTCCCGCCGGCTTCGCCGCCGTCGCTTCAAAGTTCAACCCCAATTCAGCGGCGATCTTTTGCAGCTTCGCCTGGGTTGACGGTTTTGCCGGGATGAAGATTGTTCCCGCGGGGTAGGTCTTGCCGCCGGCGCTAAACGCCTGCTTGATCCAATAAACCTCTTCGTTGTCCTTCAGCAGCCGATTCGTGGCGATGAACGAATCGTTAACTTGATGGCTGGTTAGATAACCGGCGCTGGCTGTCGCCGCCGTAACCTTGCCCGGCGCGGGCTTGATCAATCCGTTGACCTTCTCGAACGGCCCGTCGAACCCGTCCAGGATGCGGTCGAATTTCACGCCCATCTGAAAGGCGAGGGTCCAACCCGCGTTGTCGTATGGCGGAATCGGCGGCCCGCCGGGATATTGAAAATCATTGGGATGATCCTGCGGCTCGAACATGTCAATCACGTGCGGTCGAAACGCCTGCGCCGCTTTCACGACGTATGATCCCGCCGGATACGATTTGCCCTCGGCCTGGAACCCGCTCGTCGCTCGATGGACCGTGACGCCGGTCTTGATGAGCGCGTTGACGAACTTCGTCGCCGTCAGGAAATCCGGTTGATCCGAAGGAATGATGAATCCGCGCGGGTCGCGCAGTTCCGGTTTGCGCAGCATCTCGTAATATTTCAGCGGAACGCCGCCGCGGAGCCTGCCGAGAGAGACAACGTCCGATGGCGCCTCTTCCGCCTGCGCCCGGCCGCCTGCATCCTGCCTGCGTTCGCGGTCAATCACGGCCTGCACTTCAGCAATGCGGCGAGGATAATTTGTCCAACTGTCGCGGCTCCCGCGTTCGATGGAGTTCTTGCCCATCCGATAGATGTTGAACAGAAAGTCTTCGCGATTCTTCGACGCGACATCGATCACCGCGCGGTTGGCTGTGATCGAATATTCGACTGATTGGCGGAAATGCCATTTCTGCGGCGCAATCGGGAAGGGCAGGCTGCCCGCCGCCAATTGGCGATTGACGACGAACGGAATCTCCATCGGCGTCGGGCTGCCGATAGTCTCTGTCAATAGCCCGATCATATTGTGGAAGTAGACCGTGGTGCGCAGCCCGCCGTTCCACCACGTTGAATAGCCAGCGCCGGTGCGCGTCGTCGCGCCGGGTTTGTTCTCAGCCGCAAACCGGTTGTGCATCGCCGCGCCCACGACGTCGAGCCCGGTCACCACCATCGGATCGAACAGGTAATTGAACGGATCGCGGAACGGCGGCGCAAACAGCACCGTGCCGGCGGGCCCTGTCTGATGATGGTTATAAATAATCTGCGGGAACCATTCATGATAAAAGACGCGGTTGATCGCCTCGCTTTCAGGCTGCGCCGCCAAATAGAAATCGCGATTGTTGTCGTGGCCGATATATTTCTGATAAAGCCGCGGGATGCCTGAATAACTGCGCTTTGACACATCGCTTTCGCGCATATACCAGTTCGACACCAACTCCATCCCGTCCGGGTTCACTAGACAGCAGAGCACGATCACATCGTTCAGAAAACGCATCGTCTCTTCATCCGTTCGGCTGTTCAATTGCCAGATCGTCTCGGTCAACTGATGCGCGCCCAGAACCTCGGTCGCGTGCAGCCCGCCGTCAATCCACACGACGGCCTTGCCTTCCTTCGCAAGCTGGCGCGCCTGTTCATCAGTCAGCCCTTCGGCCAGCGCCAATCGCCGCGAGATTTCTTTGTAGCGATCGAGCTTCTTGTGATTTTCGGGCGATGTGATGATGGCCAAATACATCGTGCGGCCCTCGGCCGATTTGCCCATCTCGACCACTTTCAGACGATCCGACTCCTGATCGAGCTTTTTGATGTAGGCCTCGTACTGCGTGTAGTTGGCGAGTTGATAGTCATCGCCGATGTTGAAGCCGAAATGGTCTTTCGGGCTGGTGAGTTTGCTTTGCGCCGGCGCCGTCACAACGAGGCAGAAGATCAGCGCGAGCGTCACGGAGATAAACCGGCAGGGAAACAGGTTCCTTCTCATGAGAAATCCTCTCTGAAAATCGAAGTTGGGTTTTGGTGTAGGCGCTTAGTGACTATAAAACTTGCCGCGATAATGTAGCAATGAAGATATAGCAATGGCGAGTACGAAAGGCGCCGCCGCCCGGTTACAAGCCGTTTGTCGAAAGGATGCGGATGGGCCGGATGGGCATTATCTACGGATGATTTATCAGCGCAATCGCCTCGGATGCGGGGAGGCGGTGAATTTCGACATACGCTTCTCCGCGCGCTGTTCTTGCAACCGGAAGAGCCTCTCCAACAGGATGCGGCGCGTTGGCTCCCGCGGCCTGCGCGGTGTTGAGCGCAACTATCATTGCGCTGCCCGGAGGGTTAAGGCCGGCGTCAACCAATACGCGCGCGCCGCGCTCTTCGCGCCCGTTTGAATTGACCACGCACAACGCCTCCTCATCATCCAGAATGCGTGACCAGGCAACGAGGTTTCCCTCGCCGGCTTCGCCGAAATCTCCTCCTCCAATCCCGGCGATTGGACGCAAGTATTGCCGTCCGTATCGCAAGACTGGGTATCGCTTCCGCGCTTCGCAAGCCGCGGCGATGCGCAGATAGACCGGATTGGCTTCATCGAAGCAATGATGGCCGGCGGTTCCGAACGGCCCGAAGCCCGGCAGGGAAGTGTCTGATCCGTCGGACGCCGAACTCAGACCCTCTCTTCCGCGTTTCCGAGGATGCTCTGGCCCGAACATCGCTTCACGCAGGTAACGGTCTGAACGTCCCCACTCCGGCAGCCACCTGCGCTCCGAGCTTTCAGGCCCGGACATCGCCTGCTCCGTCCCGTAATAAACGCATGGGATGCCCAGCGTGAAGAGTTGCAAGATCACTCCGGCTGCGACCTGACGCTCGGAAGCAGCCTCGCTCGAAAAACGCAGCTTCTCGCCGAAGACGTGATCGTGATCATCCAGTATCGAGACGTGCCGCCGCCCCAGATTCCGATGCGACCCCATCACCGCGCGGCCCGGATCGAAGCCGTCGAAATAGCGTCCGGGCGCAACCAGCCCTTTCGCCACGCCATTCAAAGCGAGTCGCATCTCGCCGATGTCGAGCGCCGCATTCAAATTCATCCCGACGACATCCAGATAGCGATCCTGGTTGTAATCGCCGCCCGCGACCTCGCCGACCAGGAAGAAATCGCTCTTGCCCAGGTTCGCGGCGAACTCCTTGATCGAGCCGCAGAAATTGCGCGCCTCCTCGAAACTCACGTGCTTGAGCGTGTCGATGCGGAAGCCGTCGCAATCGGTCAATGCGATCCAGTACTTGTAACAGCGCGCAAGGTCGTTGAGCGTCTCCGCGCGATCCAGCCGGAAATCGCGCAGATCGAAAAAGTCCGACCGCTTGTGCTCGGCCTGCGGGTCATCCAGATCGCCCGCGCCCAGGTTGCCCGCGCCCGCTCGCGTATAGCTTTCAGCGCCGGCCAACTCCATCGGCCACACGCCGTCTTCACTGCCGTCGATTTGCGCCACCGGCTGACCCTTGGCGCCGCGCCACGAACCGAAGGGATAACGCCCGCTGGTGTATCGCGGCATGAAAGCGTCGCCCGCGGTCTCCGGCAGGTAGAGCCAGTTCGGCCCCGAATGGTTGAAGATAATGTCGAGAATGATGCGCAACCCCGCGGCGTGCGCGTCCGCCACCAACTCCACCAACTCGCGCCGGTCGCCGAAACGCGGATCAATGTCGAGGAAGTCTTGAATGCCGTAGCCGTGATAAGAGTCCAGATGGCCGCGCTGTTTGAAGACCGGCCCGACCCAGATCGCCGTCACCCCCAGCTTTTTCAGATAGCCGAGTTTTGAACGAATCCCGCGCAACGTTCCGCCCTGCCATCTCTCCGCGCCTGATTGCGCCCACCGATCCCATCGCCACGCTTCGCCGTTGGGCATAGCCGGTCGAGCGGCTGTCAAATTACGCCGGTCGAGCAACGGGCGCGTCTGCTCCTGCCCGTCGCTGAAACGATCCGGCAGCAGGAAGTAGAGAGTTTCGTCTCGCCAATCGGCGGGCGAAGGGTGATAACGTTCGCGGCGTGGAAGGTTGATATTGCGCACACTGGCTGGGCGATTCTGGCTGAGTTGGGCGTCAGTGAATGGCATGATTCGATTTCCTTATTTTCGACCTCGCGGTCTTTTCGCGCTCGGACTCCTTACGCCTTCGTCGCGCTCATCCTTAGCCTTGAGCAAGTCGGCTTCAAGATAGAGACTCTCCATATCCTGTATCGGCCAGTAGGCGCCGCGTCCGAAGAGCGCGCGCAACAATTCTTCTATCTTTGCTCGATCCACCAGCCCTTCGCTCCTCAACAACCACAAAAGGTCGAGGTAATCCTTCCCCCTGTCGGCCAGCTTCTTGATGATCACCAGCCATTCGGGCGTAACGACCGGCAGCCCTGTATCCGTCATCTGCGCATCAGCCAGGGCGCGCTCGTAGACATCTTTCAAATCGTCATCACGCACAATCCAATCAACGTTGATGGTACGAGCGCCTATGTCAACCGGATAGCTCTCCCCGCCGAATGACAGGTCACGAACCGACCCAAGATCGAGCACATCCGAAGCGATCATATCCACATCCGTGGTCGCCCGCGTGAACCCGTAAAGATGCATCGCTATCCCACCGGCGAGAGCGAAATCGACGCCTTCCGCCTCGGCCACCGCGGCGATGCGGCGCGCGGCCTCAAGCCCGTCTTCGGTCGAGATTGATTGCGCTTCAGGCGCGCTGTTTCGTCGAATCGTGGCGCGCGCCACCGCGCTCAATCCCGGCATACGGGCGGTGGTTATTTGCCGATCTTTGCCTCTTGCCATCGTTGCGCCTCCTGATTGCGAGTATACCACTCTCACCGAAACAGATGATCTCTCATCCACTACCTCACTTGATAGTTATACTCACGGTGTTGGCGGGCTTGCCACTTACTACAAGCTTAACGTCCACTTCGCCGCGCCCGATCAGGCCGCGCGGCAACCGCACGTTGGCTTGATCCAGGCCGGCGAACCCCGGCGCCTCCGCGGCGAACAAGACTTCCGCATTCGCGCCGCCGATCGTGGCCACCGCCGCCGAAAGAGAGCTGACGAATCGAAATCCCGTGCCGAAGAGGATAAGGAAGACTTGATCACTTTCGGGACCAAGGTCTATCGGCGCGGAGACAAAGCGATTGGCCGCGGCGTCGAAGCGCGCCACCGGCTCGAATCTCCGCGTTCCGTCAGCGCTGACGCGCAGCGCAACGGCTGCCGCTACGCCCTGCCCATTGGCATTTGCCGCAAACAATCCGGGAGCGACCGATGCGATCCTCGCCATTCCCGATGACGTCGCTCCATTTCCACCGGTCACAGTGATTGTGGCGGCTCCATTGATCGTCCCTGATGGGATTTGGTAGTTGACCTGACACGGCGCAATGAAGAACAGTGGCGAAAATCGTTCTGTTCCTGAGCTGTCTCTGACACTGACTGTTGTCCCGCTCAATGTCGTCGGCAGCGGGAAGGTATTAGCCGCCTCCGTCTGCGTCGCCATATTAGTTCCGAAGGCGGAAACGATGGACTCGCTTGCTAACTCTGTCCCTGTAAAACTGGCGGCCGAGACGTTCGAGACCGGGGAGGCGGCGGCGCCTGCGGTTATTTGGACGATACGGGCCACTGAAGGCGCTCCAGCGCTATTCAGGATAAATAGCAGGTAATGGCCAGGGGGGCACAGATTGGCGCTCGCGGGCGCCGTTACGCGCAGTCCGCCAGGTTCGCGCGAGAAGCTCAAACGGTTGATGCGCTGGTTCTGGTTAAACGAGTGCGTCACCGAGGAGAGCCGGATCCAGTTCACATTGGAGATGCTCGCCGCGTCCGGCGTCTGAACGAGAAAAGTTTGTCCGTAAGTTACCTGTGTGGGGGCGCAGGCGACAGTTGGCCGCGCGCCTTTGAAAAGGTAGGGAGGCGAGTAGATTTCGATATTATTTTGCTGTGTGCCTCCCTCGGGGTTAGGGTGTCCACCGCCGCCTATCAGTACCCGCCCGTCTGGCAGGAGCAACGCCGTTGAGTGATAGCCCCGGTAGCGGGTGTAGCCGGCCATGGGGCCCCAGGTTTCAGTCGCCGGGTCCCATAGCTCGGAATAGAACACTGCCCCCGCAAGCCTGTCGAAACCCGGGAGACTGCTGCCGCCCGTGATCAGAACCTTGCCGTCCGGCAGGAGCGTCGCGTTATGTTGCCGCCGTCCGACAGACATCGCCGGGACTGCGCGCCACTCGGGGTTGGCGCTGTTCAGGTCGATGACTTCAGCCGTCGCGCTCGGCAGAATAGTCGGCGCGCTGTACACATCGGGTTCATAAGGATTGCCGCCGACGATCAACACCTTACCGTCGGCGTACATCACCGACGAGCCATAATCGCGGTAGCTCAGGCTGCTCTTGCCCACTTCGGCCCAAGCCCCGGTTCCCGATGTGTCGAGGTAGCGCGTTATCTGTTGTGGGCCGGCGTAGAAAACCTTGCCGTTCGGCGCCAGGTACAAGAAGGGATAAAAGTTCGCCCAGGTGGGAAAGTCGCCTTGCTGGGCGCTGGTGAGATCACGCCAGGCGCCGCTCGCCGGCTGCCACACCTGAGGAAGGCGGTTCACCGTCTGAACGTTAATTGTCGTGCCGGCTAACACCAGCGTCTCTCCGTTCGCCAGCGTGAGGTTGGACGGGTACCAGCGGCCGGCATTCATATCGGGGAGACGCGTCCAGGCGTTTTTGACTGGGTCGTAGATACTGGCCTTGTTTTCCCCCGCGCCACTGTCTACAAGGGCGGGCGGCATGGGAACGTGACCGCCTGTGACTAACAACCTGCCATCCGCCATTAACGAGTGTCCGCCGCAGAAGGCGTCATACCCAGGTAGCGGCACGGCGCTGAACGTTGCAGTGGCCGGATCCCAGAGACGGGGATCGCCGTCCCAACCTTTGGTATGGTCGTGGCGGTCCCAAAATATAACCTTGCCGGTCGGGAGAAGGTGCGCGTGAATTGGCACGGTGGGCCAGGTCATAACCGGCTCCCACTTCCCGGATAAAGAGGGTGTATCGTCATCAACAACGGTTACTATCGCCGTGGACGGCGCCTCCAACACAGCGCAGCCCGTGGGTTCGCTTAAAGACACTCTGAAAGTCTCGTTGGGTTCTACCACGGAATCGTTGACGATAGGTACGGCGAAGGCCTTGATGGTTTCGCCATCGGCGAACGGCAACACGTCTTCCGTCGCCCTGTAATCAGTCCCCGCCATCGCTGTTACGTTGGCGGCGGAGTATTTGACTGTTGCCGCTCCGATGCTGCTGCCCGTGCGGATGACAGTAATGACGGCGGGGCCGGCCTCGCCTGTGACATAGGCGTCAGAACTTAGAGAAAAAAACTGACGCTGACCGACCTGGATGGTAATGATCTCCGCATCGCTAAGGGGAACTACGCCGCCCTGGGTGGCTTTAAATAAAATGTCGGAGTGCGCGCCAGCGGTAGGAGCTGACCAGCGGAATCTGCCGGTGGCTGGGTCAAACGTCGCGCCCGGAGGAAGATTTTGCGCGCTGAGCGTAACAGCGTCCCCGTCCGGATCAGACGCGGAGACGATGAACTCCAAAGGCTGGCCAACCGGCACACACTTGCTTCCAATCGTTTTTAGGACGGGGGCTCTATTCGTTGTCGAGGTTGCATCTTGCCTGGTGAAGGCTATCTTTTGGCCGGCTTGATTATGCAGATCAGCCACCCAGAGGAAGCCCGGGTAGTCGAAGACGTCCATTCTCCGCTCGACTACGAGTCGCCCCGCTGACTTGGTCCCGTCGCGGTTGTCTATCGGGAAAACCGCGGGGGGATTCGACACATCGCCGCACCATTGCCCGCTGGCGCAGAAAAAATTGCCGCTGGTCGTCTCCAGCAGATAGGCTTTCAGTGAATACATCTCCCGCCGTAGATTGCCATACTCGAAGCACAGTACGGGCGAGTAGTTCGGCAAGGGTGTGCCTCTGGGGAGCGTTGTTGGAACATCGCAGAACCTGACGGTTTCGGTTTGGGCTTGAGCCTGATCGATAGCTATCACCGCCACCGCTGCGCAGAGCACGATTTTTCCGATCCAAGATAGCTTGCGACTCATATAGCATTATCTCCCTTCGGCCAGTTTGGTTGGCTGGCCTGATGTCAGCGCAGTCCTGTATGGTGGACTCCGCCTTACTATTGACGCGATTGCCTCATTTGGACTTGATCTGGTTGTATCTACCCTGGGCAGAGTTGGCGGCGCTGACAAACATGCCGCCTTTTTTGCCCTCCGGGTCCCAATAAAACGCGCAATCATACTGGCGCATAACGCGGTTGAAGGCTTCTCTTGCCTGATCGAACTGTTTCCGTTCGGACAGCGCCCTGCCGCGAATGATCCACGCCACGGCCACATCATTGAGCGCCCAATAGGCGGGATTGTGCGTCTCTCTCTCTTCGGGCGCAGGTTTGACTTTGCATTTGCCCGATTGTTGCCGCAAGGTCTGCTGTTTGTTTGCATCAGCGCCCCATCTGTCTATCACCGTTTGCGTATGGGCTAACGCTTCATCAAGCCTGTTGGCGCGCAACTCTCGCCAAGCGTTCTTGATGATCTCCGCGGAATTCCGCGCTGGCGGGGTAGAAGTCGGAGAGGGCGACGGAGAAGGCGACGGAGAGGGCGTCGGTGTCGGCGTTGGGCGTGGCGTCGGCGCGGCAGGCGAGCGGGGCGTCGTCCCGCTCTTCGCCGACACCGGAGCCGCCTGATACGTCGGTGTGGGACTTGGTGTTGGCTGAGTATGTTTTCGCCTACTCTCGGACTGAGAGATAGCGGGCACGCACATAAACCCGAGCAGTAACGGCGCAAGCCACACCTTACCGCCAGCCAGAAATTTATTATTCAGCCCTGGCCGCTGATTGCTTATTTGCTTCATTGTGTTTTCTCCTTTATTTGCCATAGCCGAATGGTTTGATCGTCGCTCCCGGACGCCAGCCGTCGCCCGTCCGCGCTGAACGCGACGCTCCCAACTATACCGCTATGTTCTTTCCATTCCTTTAGCAAGCCGCCGGTGGTTACCCACCATAGTTTGATAGTGCCATCCTTATATCCGGCCGCTATCATCCGCCCGTTCGGATCGAAGACCACACTGCTAACTTCACTGTTCGGTCCGTTGAGTGGGCGCATCAAGCCGCCATCACTCACCTGATATATCCGAACCGTCCCGTCTTCGCCCCCCAATGCCATAAGTTGTCCATCCAGGCTGAAGACTCCGCAACTCACTTTGTAATTGCTGCTCTTTAGCCTCTGGAACAGGCTGTTATCGTTAAGTGAGCGCAACTCCACCTCGCGCGCGCCATCGGTTGTAGATAGCGCCACCAATCTCAGGTCCGGACTAACAGAAATTATTCTCTCTTCGGTTCCACGCCTTATCTCAAGCAGCGGGCTGCTCTCGCCGCTCGACTCCGGCCGCCTGACTTTTCCGGAGCCATTCAGCTCCCACCGCCCGACTGTTCCGTCCGCGCTAGCCGATATGAGGGTCCTCCCATCCCGGCTAAAGCCGATGCTAAAGACCCACTCCTTATGCTCGGACAACGTATCAATCAGGCTGCCGTTATCTGTTCGCCATAGACAGATTGTTCCCTTACTACTTCCGGCAGCCACGGTCCGTCCGTCAGGGCTAATAGCCACACAGTCGGCGTTGCTCGTAAGGCCCTCCAGCTTCGCTTGGACACCGTCGTTCGCTTGCCAGAGGCGGATCACACTTTCCTCACCGGCTGAGGCGATTCGTTGACCATCCGGGCTTAAAGCGACTGCAAAAACTCTCTGCCGCGTTAGTAGCCTATCGACTGTATTGAGCCCTTGCGCCTGTTTCAGGATGAAGTTCATTCCCCAAACTGCTACTCCAAACGCAACCAGCATAACGATCGGTATGATCACGTTACGGGGAAATCGCGCGGCAGCATCGAATAGGCGTTGTCTTAGCGAAGCGGGCCGTTTCACATCCGCCTCTTTTTTCACAGCAGCAATAAACCGATCGAATACTTCCCGTGCAGGCGGCCTTTTGTCAGGTTCTTTATCAAGCATTTGGAATACCAGTTCTTCAACCCTGGCAGGCACACCAGCGCGGAAATTCCGAAGTGGCAGAGGCTTTTCGGCGCGCTCGGTTGCTTCGGACGGCAATCTACCAGTCAGCATTTCATAGAGTATTACCCCTAGCGAATAGATGTCAGTCTTTTCATCGATGACATTCCCGCGCTGGCGCTGCTCCGGGCTCATATAATCCGGCGTCCCCACAACCCTGGAGACAACATAGTCTCCGGAGTCTTCAAGCGCCTTAGCCAGACCAAAATCCATCACTTTCAGTTGTTTGCCTACATCTGAACGCACAAGGAACATAATATTTGAAGGCTTGAGATCACGGTGAATGATCCTCGGATTGTGAGTATGGGCTGCTTTTAGCGCAGAAGTTATCTGATCGAGAATCGGGACTATCTTCTCAAAGGCAAGTTGGTTGCTCTCTGCTAACTCCTCACTGAGGGTGTAACCATCAATCCACTCCATAATAATGTAGGGAGTATTCTCGCTCTCACCTGCGTCATAGACTCTGGCAATATTTACGTGGTTAAGGCCTCCGGCTAACTTTGCCTCTCTCTCGAAGAGGGCTTTTGCGAGCGGATAAATTCTCAGAAAGTCTTTCAATATGACTTTGACCGCCACCTCACCACTAGTGTCGAGGTTGTAGGCCTTATAAACAGCGCCCATTCCCCCATAACCAACAAGCCCAATAATTCGATATTTACCCAAGTCTTTGCCTATGAGGTTGCCATGGTCTTTTAGGAATAGCGTTTCATTGTCGTCAGGACAATATCGTTGTCTAACAGGGTACTCCCGATCGCACTTAGGACAATATTTCCCGTCTTTCATCGTGTCCCCCGGCTCAGCCGTCATCTTGTCTTCCTCTCCGACAAGCGTCTCGGTGGCGACGCCCAGAATGTTCGGATCCGGAAACCCGGCTGATTGCTCGTCCGCAGTCAGTAACGCCTCCACCTCCTGTCGCATCTCTTCATCGCCAGCGCAGGCCCGCGTCAGGAAATCGGCCCGTTCGTCAGCCGCGCGCTCTTGGGCGGCGTGAAAGAGTTCTTCAATTTGTTGCCTATGTTCCATTGATTCCCCCACGTCCGGCTTCCCTGCAAGCCGGACGCTGGTTGCGAGAGCTTTTTGCTAACCCTCTATCTCCTTAAGCGAGCCGTGTGACTGAATCTTGCAAGGCGGAAAAAAATCTCTCTTTTTCCGGACCACGCCCGCCCAGCGGAGTTATCTACCCCGGCGCCTATTGCTTGCTGAGATAGTTGTAGAGCCAGGCTTTCGCGAAACGCCAGTCGCGGGCCACTGTGTAATAGGATACGTTGAGCACATCGGCTATTTCCTGATGGCTCAACCCACCGAAGAAGTGCAACACCACGACCTTGCTTTTGCGCGGTTCAATCTTGGCCAGGATCTCCAACGCATCATCAAGCGCGATCAGGTTAGCGTCTTGTGGCTCAGGCTTACTCTCGACGCCGCTGATAGCGACCTGCCGGCCAAGCGTGCGTTTCCGGGCATGCTCAACCAGGATATGGCGCATCTTCATGGCCGCGACCGCAAAGAAGTGAGTGCGGTTCTGCCACTGCACCGTCTTCCCGTCAATCAGACGCATGAAGGTTTCGTTGATGAGGGCTGTGGTTTGCAGAATGTGTCCGTAGCCTTCCCGCTTAAGGTAGTTGCGGGCCCGTTTCTTCAGCTCTGCTTCGACCAGCGGGTAGAGATGCTCAAGGGCAGTCTCGTCTCCGTTGCTCCAGTCTTGCAGCAATTGGGTGAGATTCGGGTTCTCGTGGTTGAGGCGTACTATAAAGCTCCTTTCGGAGTTGCTCTATTGGCAATTCAAGCTGCTGGTTGTACTGAGCGTCGAAATAATTGATTACTGCGCTGAGACGACGCGCCCATTGTACTTAATGTTCCAACAGGAGGGAAGCTTTTGCAGCCTTGAAGATGAGAGGAAAAAACAAAACACAAAGGGTCAAAGGGACAAGCGGATAAAGGGAAGAGAGGTTCTCTCGTTCTCCCGTTTCCCCTTTTCTTCCTTTGACCCGTTGACCCTTCGACCCTTTGTGTTGAAAAAGCCCGGTTAGCCTTACTGAATCGAGATCGTCACCGCATTGGCGCGGATCAGATTGCCCTCGCCGTCGTTCACCTTGATGAGCAACGTGAGATTCGATCCCGTGGCGTTCGCCGGAATCTCGATGTTCATCTGTTCGAGTCCGGCGAATCCGGGCGCGCTCCCGGCGAAGACGACCGGCGCGTTGACGGCGCCGATCGTCGCCTGGATGTTTTCGGCGAAGCCGTTGGCCGTGGAGCCGTCCGAATTCTCGGTTCCGCTCATGCCGGTTCCGAACAACACCAGGAAGAGTTTGTCGCCTGGCTGGCGGGTGATCGCCGCGCTCGTCAGAGGTTCATAAACCTGCTGGCCGCCGGCCCTGACTCGCAGCAGGATTCCGGCGGGCGCGCCTTGTCCGCTCGAATCGGCCGTGAAGACGCTGGGCGCGACGACGCCCAGGTTGAGCGAACCCTGCGCGACGACATTGCCGTCTTTCATCACCGTCACCTGGGCGGCTCCGGGCAGCGCGCCTTCAGGAACCTGGTAGTTGATCTGAGCCGGCGAGGCGTAGAACAGACCCGCGGGCTTGCCGTCAACCAGCACCGAAGCTCCGCCGAGTGTCGTCGGCAGCGGCAGGCTCTTCGCCGCTTCGATGCGCGACGCCAGGTTACTGCCGAAGGCCGCGGTGATCGCCGAAGCCGCGGTGGTCGCTACATAGCTGCCCGCATTGACTGACGCCGCCGGCGCGAAGGCGACGAAGCTGGCGCCCGCGGGGCCGTGTTCGACCTCGATGAGCTTCGCGTCTATCGAGCCGTCGGTCAATTCGGCTCCATAGACTTCAACTGTCACGTTGAGCGCGATGGCGGCGCGTTCGCGGAAGATCACCGTGCGCTCTTTGACGTGGATCGTCTTTCCGCCGACCGTCCAGTCGCCGACGTAGTTTTTGGTGTCGGGCAATTTGGTCAGCTCGCCGAAGAATTCAACGCGGCTGCGGTTGATGTTGGCGTTGGGGTCGGATGGCGCGCGGCGGACTTCGATCTTGAGCGCGCCGACCGTGTCGTCCTTGAGCAGGTAGCCGTAGACCGCGACGAAGGCGTTCACTTCGACCTTGCCGCGATCCGGCTCGATCTTGGACTTGTCGTTGACGCGCACGGTCTTGGTTCCGACTGTCCAATCGCCGATCAATCCTCCTTGCGGAAGCGCCTTGATCTGGCCGTAGAAATTGATGAAGCCGACCGCGCCCTCCGGGGCGTTCGCGTCGAGTTCGACCTCGATCACGTAAGCGTCAATCGTGTTGTCGGCTCTCATGTTGCCTTCGACTTCGACGAAGGCGCCGACGCGCGGCTCGCCGTGCTCCGTGCGGATGCGCGTGCGTTCACCGACGTGAACGGTCTTGCCCCCGACGGTCCAATCGCCGGCCAGTCTTACGCCGGAGTCGTTCCGGTCAGCGGCGGATTGAGCGGGCGGCAGAGCGCTGATCTCGCCGTAGAACCGGATGTAGTTGGCCGTGTCGTTCACCGCGCTCTTGACCTCGATCTTCGTCGCGTTGACCGAGCGGTCGTTTTGCAGCGAGCCTTCGACTTCGACCAATGCGCCGACGGAGGCCTTGGCCTTGTCCTGATCGACCTTGGTGTTGGCGGAAACGCGCACGACTCTTTCGCCGACTTTCCAATCGCCGATCAGGTTCGGTGTATTGGGCAACGCGGTGATCCTGCCCACGAAGCGGATGAATCCCGGCGGGTTCGGAGCCTCGCGCACGAAAATCTTCTGCGCGTTGACCGACCCGTCAAGGTTCAGCGCTCCGCTGATTTCGACGAAAGCGCCAACCGCTATACGACCGCGCTCCTGATTGATCACGGTCCTATCTGTGACCTTGACCGCGCGCCCGCTGACTTTCCAATCCCCGATGAAGCCCGGCGTGTTGGGCAACGATTCGATCACGCCGCGGAAACTGACGAAGAGCGTCGGGTTGTCGATATTGCCTTTGACTTCGATTTTGGCGGCGACAATCGCGCCGTCGGTTTGCACGACGCCTTCCACCTCGACCAGCGAGCCGATCATTAACTGAAACCGCTCCTGCTTGATCTCGGTGTTCGCGGTGACTCTCACTGTTCGGCCGCTCACGACCCAATCGCCGACTCTCGTATTAGTGTCCGGAAGTTTTTCAACCCGGCCGAGGAATTTGACCGGGATGCCGGATGAACCATCCGGTTTGACTTCGATCTCGATCGCGTTGATCGAGCCGTCGTTCTGAAGCAGTCCTTCGATTTCGACAAAGACTCCGACGGCTATCTTTCCGCGTCCCTCTTCGATCCTGGTCATGGCGGAGACGTGAATGATCTTGCCGGCGACTTTCCAATCGCCGACGCGGCCCGGAGTGCTCGGCAGTTCTTCGATCTTTCCTGAAAATCTGGTTGGAAATCCGATTGGAGGGGAAAACTTGACTTCGATCTCGGTGGCGTTGATCGAACCGTCGTTCTGTTTTATGCCTGTGACTTCGACGACCGCGCCGATGGCCACACGGCCGTTCGATTTGTCGATCTTGGTTTCCGCGGTTACGTTGACTTTTACTCTGCCGACCTGCCATTGGCCTATGAAGCCTTCCGTGCTGGGAAGCTTGATGATTGGCCCTGTAATCTCGGCTTTGTTGTCATCTCCGTCATACATTGCCGATGCGTTGCTGATCGGCCAAGAGCCGAGCAACAGCATAGCGATAGCTAGCAAAGCTGCGAATCCATTCCATGCTGATTTCATAAATACCGCATTTCCTCTCTGGTAGTTTTGTTCTTTGTTATCGGGGGTGAGAGCGATGACACCATACACACAGCTTCAGCCGCACTTATAAAACTATTGGTTATCAATTTTGAGCAGGGTTTGCGCCATCCGGAGAAGGCTCCGGAAACGGCTTTTGATCTGATTTCTCTCCGGCGGGATATGAATGAAGGGAGCCGGGAGTTGAGAAAAAGATACGGGCATATTGTCAGCCCAAGGGGTCTTCATCCGGGCCGGGGAGCGCGTATCGGCCCGAATGAAGTGACAAGCGGATTGATCCCAAGCGCTTGTCAAAGCGTCAATCTGTTTTTCCGCGAATTGTGGGTTCGAAATCGAATCGAAGAGAGACGCCAACAAATCAGGCGCAATTAGACGCCATTTCTAATTACTGCTCCGGGCAAATTGTCTAGGGCCTGATTATTTTCAAAAGTGACACGGCCATTGATGATCACAAACTTGATTCCGGTTGCCTCGCGTCTTGGATTTTCAAAATTCGCGTGGTCATTAATGCGTTTTGGATCGAAGATCGCCAGGTCGGCGAAGGCTCCCGGCCGGATCACGCCGCGGTCTTTTAATCCGAAGATCCGAGCCGGATACGAAGTCATCTTGCGAACCGCTTCTTCGATCGTGAGCGCGCCATCCTCTCGAACGAACCTCGACAGGACGCGAGCGAATGCGCCGTAGGCCGCCGGATGCGGCAATCCGCGCCCATAATCTTCAGCGTCGGTGCAGAAGGCGCTCAAACGATGCCGGGCGTATTTGCCGAGCAGTTCGCGCTCATCGCGTTCTCCGGTGATCTCAAAGATCAACATCGAAACCTGCCCGCGCTCCTCGATGATTAAATCCGAAATCGCGTCAAATGGCTGTTTGTCCGTCAGGCGCGCCAGTTCAGACAGGCTGCGTTTTTCATAGCGTTTGTTTCGGCGGGATTCGACGTAGCCGATGAAGATCGCATCCCAACTCGTGGCTCTGACCAGGTTGTGCGGCCAGCCGTGATCACGCCACGGCGGCCACGAAGGTTTTTTCCGTTCGATGTCGCGTTCGATTCGCCGCCGTGTCTTGCGATCTTTCAATCTCTCGATGAGCCGATCCACGCCGCCTTCCAAAGCCCAGGGCGGATAGATCGCGATCATCATCGTGGCCGCGGCGGTGTAGGGGAACATATCGAAGCTCACGCGCACGCCCTCACGCTCGGCCTCTTCTTCCATCTTCAGCACTCGATCGATCTTCGGCCAATGCTCACGCCCCACGGCCTCGTTGTGCGAATGATGCACGCGGACGCCGGTCTCGCGCCCCACGTCGAGCAGCTCGTTCACCGCCGGGATCAGCGTCTCGCTAGAGCCGCGAATGTGGCTGGTGTAGACGCCGCCGTAATCCTCCACGATGCGAGCCAGTTCTTTCAATTCGTCCGTGTCCGAATACATCCCCGGCGGATAGATCAGCCCGGTCGAAAGCCCCAGCGCGCCGTCTCTCATCGCCCGGACGATCATCGCCCGCATCTTTTTCATTTGAGCTTTCGACGGAGAGCCTTTCGTCAACCCCATCGCCGAGATTCGAACGGGCCCGTGCGGCGCGAGGGTGGCGATGTTCATCGCCAGTCCGTTCGATTCGATTTGACCGAGGTATTCGCCGACCGTGCGCCACTTCCACTCGACCGCTTCCGGAGTCATCCAGGCGTTGACCGCGCGCAGGACGCTCTCGGCCTGGTCGGTTGCGACTGGCGCGCAACCGAGACCGCAGTTGCCGACGATGGTAGTGGTGACGCCCTGCGCCAGCTTGCAGCGCATCAATTCAATTTGTCTTTTGGGATCGAGAGGCAGAATCAGGTCGGCGTGGGAGTGAGGATCAATGATGCCGGGAATGACTGTTAGGCCGCGAGCGTTGATCGTGTGATTGGCTTCGGCGTTGAATTTTCCGATTGCGGCGATGCGGGCGCCTTTGATCGCGATGTCGGCTCGATATGCGGGCAATCCCGCGCCGTCAATGACCTCAGCGTTTTGGATTGTTATGTCGTACATTTCAGAACAACAGCCACATGCCCCCGAAGCTTATGCTGATTTATGTTGCCGCACCCACTTGCGGAACTTCCGCTTGACCGTGTTGAAATCCTGAATGTATTCCTGATTCAGAAGGTCAGTCATCACATCCGGCGTGAGGAACGGAAACAGGTTGCTTGCCGGAATCTCCTGATAACCGCTCTCAGTCAATCTGTAGAAACGCGTCTGACCGTCTTTGTACTGCCAGATTTCAGGCACACCGAGGCTGACATAGATCGGAAATTTGGTTTGAGATCTGTTCGAGATGTCTATCTCGACCGCCAGATCGGGAGGAGGATCAACGCTGAGGTCTATCTCCCCTTTGCCAATCACCCGGTCAGCGTTTGTGATGTAGAAACAATCATCCGGCTCCGTGCCTCGCGACGCCTGATCACGTTTGAGAGTGGTCGAGCCGATAGAGATATATTTCAGATCGAGTTCTTCGGTGAGCGCTCCCATCAAATGGCCAAGAAGAGATTTAAGGTATTCGTGCTTGTCGGATGGAGACATGATTTCCAACCTCCCGTTGTCGTATGTCAGTCTCACGTGGCTGTCGTCGCCCAACCCGGAGAGCAAACGTTCGTACCCCTCCCAGCTTATGTCCTCAAGGAGCAAGACGCTTCCAGAAGGCATGTGCGCGATTGCGTCTTCAATGGCTTCGATCCGCTCTCTTGGCGCAGGCGTCATCGTAATTACCTCCAAGCCAATTGGCCGGGGAAAAGCTTATCGACTTTTCCCCGGCCATGCGATTTCAAATTTTTTGACCTTGTCCGCCCGGCTGACGCCGAGCTGGACTGAACGCTCAAAGCTTTGAAATTATTTCAACGCCTTCTCAATCGCCTGCGTCACCTTTTCGCCCTCGGGTTTTTCCTTGGTTTCAAAGCGGGCGATGATCTTTCCATTGCGGTCAACCAGGAATTTGTTGAAATTCCAACTGATGTCGCCGCCGAATTCGGGATTGGTCTCTTTGCTGGTGAGAAATTTGTAGAGCGGGTGGATGTCGGCGCCCTTGACCGAAATTTTGGCGAACATCGGGAAGTTGACGTTGTATTTCAGCGTGCAGAACTGCTTGATCTCTTCGTTCGTTCCCGGCTCCTGGCCGCCGAAGTTGTTTGCCGGAATGCCCATCACGACCAGGCCCTGGTCGCGGTATTTGGCGTGGATCGCCTGCAAGCCTTCGTACTGTGGCGTGTACCCGCATTTGCTCGCCACGTTGACCAGCAACAACACCTTTCCGCGATAGTCGCTCAGGTTCGCGTCTTTGCCGTCAATATTCTTCAAGGTGAAATCGAGAACGGATTTTTCAGCCATGTTGGTTGCTCCCTCTGAATTGGCCTTGGCGCTGAGCGCGCTCGAATCGCCTTTATGAACGTCCAGATGCAGCCAGAGTTTGAGTCCTACCTGCCCGGCGTCGTTCGAGATGACTTCCGCGTAGCGTTCGGTTTTACCGTTCATCCCGGCGGTCTTGACCGCAAGCGTGATCTTGCCCTCTTCTCCCGGCGCAAGCTTTTTGCTGAAGTCGCTGGCCGTGCAGCCGCATGCTGGCGAGACGTTGTGGATGATCAACTCGGCGGCGCCTTCATTTTTGATCTTGAAGGTGTGGCTTACCTCTTCGCCTTCTTTGACTTTGCCGAAGTTGTGGTCGGTATGCTCCACCGCGAGTTTTGGAGTGGATGGTTTGGGTTTCCCCTCTTGTCCGAACGCGGCGAAAGGAAGCGTGATGGCGCCCAATAGCAGCGAGATTACGATGGCGCCTTTCCGATAGGCTTTGTGATTTGAATGGTTGGTCTTTCGATTTGGATTGTAGGCGTCGGTGTTTCCCGCAACCTTAGCGATAACGTTTGCCATAAGAATCTCCAGAAGTTCAACTGTGGATCGGCCACCTGCCAGTCCGGTTTGTAGTTCGAGCGGCGCGAGGCCGCTTGCGTCAGGTCAGGGTTCATAGCTGAATTCAGAATAATTCCATTTCACCGACCGGTCAACAAATTGATTAACGGCGGGGAGAATGAGGCCGGATAATCGATGACTACTGTACAACGGCTGTCGCAGAGTGTAATTTATCGCCTCCTGCTTCAGATCACACTCAAGACATTCGGGGCGCAACAAACAACGCGAATGCGCGACCGCTTTTTCAATGGCCCCGCAATCCCGGAATCATAGGCGTTCATCGTTTCAACCCCTGGTTGAATCCCGGGACGCTTTTGACCGGACTCGGTCTTCAAATAGGAGATCCAAACTTGACTGACACAATGGTCATCACCGGCGGCGCCGGATTCATCGGCGCAAACTTCGTGCGCCACGCTCTGGCGCGGGCCGCCGCCCGACTCGTCATCATTGATAAACTGACATACGCCGGGAATCTGGCGAACATTGAAGACGCGCTGCAAAATCCGCGCGTCCATTTCATCAAAGCCGACATCGCCGACAAAGACGCGATGATCTCGATCTTCAACGAGCATCAGCCTTCATCAGTGGTCAATTTTGCGGCTGAGAGTCATGTTGACCGTTCGATTGACGACCCTTCGCCGTTCGTTGAAACCAACATCGTGGGCGCGTTCACGCTGCTCGAAGTTTCGCGCAAACACTTGGCGAAGTTGAACGAGAGCGCAAGGCGGGCTTTTCGCTTCCTGCATGTTTCGACCGATGAAGTTTACGGCACGCTGGGCGCGACGGGATTGTTTTCCGAGGCGACGCCGTATTCGCCTAATTCGCCATATGCGGCGTCGAAGGCTTCAGCGGATCATCTGGTCCGCGCCTGGTATGAGACTTATCAGTTGCCGGCGATCGTCACGAACTGCTCGAACAACTACGGCCCGTACCAGTTTCCCGAAAAGCTGATTCCGTTGATGCTGCTCAACGCTATCGAAGGCAAGCCGCTGCCGATTTACGGAGACGGCGGCAATGTGCGCGATTGGCTCTACGTCGAAGATCATTGCGCCGGAATCCTGCTGGCGCTGCAAAACGGCAAGCCGGGAGAAAAGTACAACATCGGCGGCGGCAATGAACGAACCAATCTGCAGATCGTTGACCAGCTTTGTGTCGAGGTGGAAAAGATTCTGCCCGCCGCCGAGAATCCCACGATGACGCCACAGGGCAAGACGAGTTATCGGCAATTGAAAACTTTTGTGCCTGACCGCCCGGGCCACGATCGGCGCTACGCGATTGATGCGACGAAGATTCGCACGGAACTCGGGTGGAAGCCGGAATATGATTTTGAATCGGGGCTGGCGAAGACCGCGCACTGGTATTTCCATAACTACACCTGGTGTCACACCGTACTGGCGGAGAAATACCAACGCGAGCGGCTGGGATTGGCCGCCAGGTAAGGTAAACAACCAAATTGATTTTGGAGAGCGTTTAGATGAAAGGCATCATCCTTGCCGGAGGCTCCGGCACGCGGCTTTATCCGATCACGATGTCGGTCAGCAAACAACTGCTGCCGGTCTACGACAAGCCGATGATCTATTACCCGCTTTCAACGCTGATGCTGGCGGGCATTCGCGAAATCCTGGTCATCACTACCCCGCAGGATCAACGGCAGTTTCAAAGCCTGCTCGGCGACGGCTCGCAATATGGCTTGCAAATCGAATACGCCACGCAGCCCAGCCCCGACGGCCTGGCTCAGGCCTTCATCATCGGGCGCGAATTCGTGGGCAAAGACAATGTCGCGTTGGTGCTCGGCGACAACATTTTTTACGGCCACGGGTTGCCGGAGGATTTGCGGCGCGCGGCTGAACGCAAGGCGGGCGCGACAGTCCTTGCCTATCAAGTCCGCGACCCCGAACGTTACGGCGTGGTCGAATTCAACGCTGATGGGCGCGCCATCAGCCTCGAAGAGAAACCGAAACAGCCGCGTTCGACCTGGGCCGTGACCGGACTGTACTTTTACGACAACCGGGTGCTGGATGTGGCGCGCGAACTGAAACCATCGGCCCGTGGCGAATTGGAGATCACCGATGTCAACAAAACTTTTCTCGAATGGAACGCGCTGCACGTTGAAAAACTCGGGCGCGGCATCGCGTGGCTCGATACCGGCACGCACGAATCGTTGCAGCAGGCTTCGAGCTTCATCCAGGCGTTGCAGGAGCGGCAGGGATTGATGGTCGCCTGTCTTGAAGAGATCGCCTACCACCTGGGCTGGGTCAGCGCCGAAGATGTCGCGCGAATCGCGGAGCCGATGAAGAAAAACGATTATGGGAGATATTTGCTGAAGATGTTGGAGCAGGAGGTGGCGGCGCGATGAAGTTCATCCCGACGGACATTCCCGGCGTGATCGTCATCGAAGCGCAGGTCTTCCGCGACGAGCGCGGATTTTTCCTTGAGACTTATCATCAGCAGAAATATCTCGGCGGGGGGATTGACGCGGTCTTCGTGCAGGACAATCACTCGCGGTCGCAGCGAGGCGCGATCCGTGGGCTGCACGCGCAGCTCCAACATCCGCAGGGCAAATTGATTCGCGTAATCGAAGGCGAGATCTACGACGTTGCGGTCGATATTCGACGCGGCTCTCCGCACTTCGGGCAGTGGGTCGGCGCCTGGCTGTCGGCTGACAATTTCCGGCAGATTTACATCCCGCCCGGATTCGCCCACGGCTTCTGCGTGACCAGCGAGATCGCGCAGGTTCAGTACAAATGCACCGATTTTTACCACCCGGAGAGCGAGATCAGCGTGCAGTGGAACGACCCCGATCTGAAGATCAACTGGCCGCTCGAAGAGATCCATTCGCCGATCTTGTCGAAAAAAGATATTGCGGCGAAACCGCTGCGGCAGTTGATGGATGTCTTGCCGTGGTTCGAAGAGGGCGCGCAATGAAAATTCTGATCGCCGGAGCCGGCGGACAACTCGGCCAGGCGTTGCGGGCGGGGTTGACCGATCAAAACATCATTGCGCTCGCTCACGCGCAACTGGACATTACGCGGTTTGACGACGCGCGTGAAGCCGTCGCGACGCATCGCCCGGACATCGTGATCAACGCCGCGGCTTACACCAACGTTGACGGCGCGGAGGCTGATCACGCCGGAGCCTACAAACTCAACGCCGTCGCGCCACGCAATCTGGCCATCGCCAGCTACGAATATGGCGCCCCGCTCGTTCACGTCTCGACCGATTACGTCTTTGACGGTCTGGGCTCCCGGCCTTATCACGAATTCGATCAAACCAACCCGCTTTCGATCTACGGCAAGAGCAAACTGTCGGGCGAACAGACCGTGGCCGCCCACAATCCCCGCCATTATATCGTTCGCACCTCATGGCTTTACCACACCGAGGGAGAGAACTTTCCGAAGGCGATGCTCGCTCAAACCAAGCGTGATGAAGTGCGCGTGGTGAGTGATCAACACGGTTCGCCGACTTACGCGCCGCACCTGGCCGCGGCGATTGCAAGGCTGATTGAGACAGGCGCCTACGGAACTTATCACCTCGCGGGAAACGGCGCCGCAAGCAGGTTCGAAATGACGCGGAAGCTCTACCAGCTTTTCGGAATCGGAACGGTTGTGCGTCCGGCGGAGACCGCCGACATCCCGCGCCCCGCGCCCCGCCCGCGCTATTCGGTTCTGACCACGGTTCAGGAGCCTCAAATTCTATTGCCGCCGTGGGAAGAAGGGCTGGCCGAGTTCGCAAGCAATAGCCGGTCCTCAAAGTATTGACAGCCCATCCGCACAGGCGTAGTCTTTCGCCACCTTCAGCTTTGCTTTTTCTGGTTACCAGGTTTTCACGCACGCCACAAAGATAAAGGCAGACAGTCATCGCCGAAACAACTTCGCATCTTAACCTATGGAGGTGAACACAAATGCAGATTTCACTATTTGCTTTATGGGCGATTGTCGGTTGGTGTGGTACGCCTTGGCCTAGGTGGTGGCGGTGGCCTATCCCGCCGCCGCCGCCCGACCCCGAGCCCTGGTTTCTTCTCAGGCTCATAGGCGTCGTGGGCGGTATCGTGGGTGGCTGGGCCTTTACACGAGTGTTTGGGCCTCAACCTGACCCCTGGACTTCTGCTATCCCCGCCGCCGCCTCAGCGGTAGGAGCCTTTCTCGGTAGCATTCTGTTAACCGACATTTACGGGCTTGTCAGGGGTAGCGGGAAAGTAGCGAAAGGTTAGCAGGTCTACGCGCTATTCCTCTCGTAAAGAAAGCTTATTGCGCCGGGCAATGTAGGCAAGGTTGTCATTGCCCGGCGTTGAAGTGTTACGCGCACAGAGAAGCGGTACTGGCCAGTGAGACAATCTACACGGACGAACACTGCGCGCGGGAAAAATCTTCATAGCGGATCGTGTAAGAATTGCCTGGAACGCCTGGCCGAGTTCACCTGCGGAAATGTCGAAATGCTCTGGAACGCCCGATTTTATTGGGCTTATCACGCTTGGCCGCTTGATGAAATCCTCTGGCGCCGTGGTTGCAATAGACTGAGTGGGGCAACGAGATACCAGGTGGTTAACTCCACTGACGGTGTCAGGCGGTTACCAGGGTGAGGAAGGTGGCCGCCAAATTTCCGGCGCTTGCAGTTATCCCACGGCTGCAAGCGCCTTTTCTATTTTCGATCACTCGCCGGATAACTGGTCCAACGCCTCACGAGATATGATCCGCACGCCATCTGCTGTATCTACGCGCGCCATGATCGCGGGCATCCGATAGCCACATTGCAGTTGCATCCACCAGATTCGCCCAGATTCGCCGCCAGATTCGCCGCGCCGACACTCACGAAACGCACGGAATATTTCTGTTTGACAAGCTATTCCAATTTCTTTATAAGCGCGAGGCAGTACTATGTGTCGCTTGGCCAAAGACACTGGAGTTACCTATCCGATGCTGCCGTAACCCTCAGAGAATATCCGAGAGAGAAACCGTTTGGAGAATGAGCGCGAAGACTGAGAATGGACGGGGAATTATGCGATGGGATTGACGCGGGAAGAAAAAGAGCGGGTTAAAGTCAGCATCGGCGAATGCATCACCGGCGAGCCGATCACCGACGAAGGGCTGGCGAACTATGAGCGAATAATGCCAACGGCGTTTCATCTGTTCGCCAGGAAAGCGCGCAGGTTTGAGGGAACTTCGCTCACGGATGATTTCTTGCGCTCACTGGGTGATGACTTGCTTGTGGCGCTGTTATGCAGGCTCCAAGCCTTCATTGAGCGGGCGGATTTGCGCGACACTGATAGTTGGGACGCTGAAATCACCGCCGTGGTAGCGCGGCTCTATCTGGATGAAAAAGGCGGCAACGATGCGACGGACGAAGAGATGGCTGAAGCGGCGATTTGCCTGGCGAATCTCGTACTGATCGAAGACAAGCGCCGCGAAGGTTGTTTCGCGTGGGTTGACCGTTACTCGCTTCTGAGCGGGCGGGAAGGGCCGCGAAAGATCGAAGCGAAAGGCTCCGCAGACCGATCGCTAACCAATATTTGAGTATTTGAGACCAACATTTTTAGCGGAAGCTGCAAGGAAGGCTGTAAGGAAGTTAGATACGGAATGAATGGCGTCCCGTACGGGATTTGAACCCGTGTCGCCGCCGTGAAAGGGCGGTGTCCTGGGCCGGGCTAGACGAACGGGACGCAAAATCGAACGTTCAGAGCTCCAATGATCCTAATAGTAGATACCATAGTAGGCGCCATGGCCTGCCGAACGAAGGGCAGATAATACTTACCGAGTCGCGCTTCGTCAACCGAGGGGTAAAGATTTTATTCCGCGCCTTTCGTGCTTTTGGCCGGCTTGTTCGGCTTTTTGTCACTATGCTAGACTCTCAGCGCTTCGTTAGAGGGCTATGTTTCAACTCATCGGAGAAGAGATCATCCTGCAATCCTAAATTTCAACTGCCCGTCCTCATTGCGGCTTTCAAGATGCTCGCGCAATGACGGACGGCTTTTCAGTTTAAAACATACTTTTATGAGGTTAGCTGCTTTGCGATTTAAAATTTCCGCATTGACGAAACGAATGGCTGGGACAACCGGAGTATTGGTGACTCTGTGCTTTTTATACGCTGGCGCGTCCGCCCAGGGATTTTCATTTATCAGCCCATCTTCAAAGGAGTCCGCGCAGGCGATTGCGCCAGACACCGTTGTGGTAATGCCGTTCGAGAACCGGTCGCAGATGGCGAAGTACAACTGGATTCGCGAAAGTTTCGCGATCCTGCTCGGCGACGTGCTGGACGTGCCGGGGGTGAGCATCATCAACCTTGACGAGCGTAATCTGGCTTTCGAGAGAATGAATTTAAGTCCGAGCGATCTGCTGACGCGGGCGGCGATGATCCGCGTCGCGGGAACCGCGCAGGCCAATCTGGCGCTCGTCGGCGAGTTCGATATCGGCGAGGACAAGGAGAGCACTACCATCGCGATCACCGCCCGTTTGATCGAAACGCGTGAAGGACGCCTTGTGGGCAATAAGGCGTTCAACTACAGCGGCCCGCTTTCCGACCTGCAGCAGTGGCAGGGGCAACTGGCCTGGAACATCGTTTACGAACGCAACCCCACGCTGCCTTATTCGAAAGATCAGATGGTTCGCCGCGCGAAGAAGGTTCCGCCGGTCGCTTACGAAAGCTTCGTCAAAGGCATCCAAACACGCGATGCGAAGTTGCGGGAATCTTTCCTGCGGCGCGCAATCCAGGAATACGAAAACTCGGGCGAAGCCGGACGTTTCGCCCAGGCGATTTATGAACTCGGCCTTCTGCATTACCGTCAGGCCGATTTCGCCGAGGCCGCGAAGCGGTTCAAGGAATTGAGCAAGGACGATCCGAATTATGCGGAGAGCCTGTTCTATCTCGGCCTCGCCGCGCATAAAGCCGGGGATAACAACGAAGCGGCGGCCGCTTTCGAGAGACTGATCGAGGTGGTCCCGATGCTGGAAGCGGTGAACAACGCGGGCGCCGCGTTGATGGCGAAAGGCGAAAACGAAAAAGCGTTGCAGCTTCTGCGCCGCGCGTTGGCCAACAGCCCGAACGATACCATCTACCGTTTCAATTTTGGATACGCGCAATGGCGCGTCCAGAACTTCACGGAAGCCGTACAGCATCTGCGTGTCGTCGTGAAAGCCAACCCGCGCGACGGCGAGGCGCAGTTCCTGCTGGCGAAAGCTCTCGCGGCCTCGGGACAGCAGGCCGAGGCGGCGCAGGCCGACAACGAGGCGAAACGCCACCTGTCGAATTACGCCAAGTGGGCCGTGGCGCCTGATCGCATCCCCATGTTGATGCGGTTCAAAAATGAGTTGAACCGGGCGGCGTTTTACAAGTTGGAGCGGCAACAGCAGAGCGCGCCAAATCGCCCGTCCGCCCAGCAGGTGACGATTCGACAGAATCTGGACCGCGCGCGGCAATTGATCTACGCCGGCAAAAACGCTGAAGGGCTGAACGAGGCGCAGCGCGTGCTCGCGGTTGATTCGACCAACGCCGAAGCCCATTTTCTGCGCGGGATCGTTTTTCAACGTCAAGGTCAGGCGGAGAGCGCAATCAGCGCTCTCCAATCCTCCGTCGCGTACAATCCGCGCCTGGTTGAGGCGCACATTGTATTGGCGCAACTGCATCTCGCGCGCGGCGCGCGCGCGCTGGCGCTGGCCCATTGCAAACAGGCGCTCAGCATCGACCCGCAAAACCGCGACGCGATCGCGCTTAAACAGCAGATCGAAATCGGCCGGTAATTCCGCGTCGAATTCTCCGAACAGCTCCCTCCCGCTTTTTCCTGCGCCCCGCAATCAAATATAATCCGTATAGCTTATCGAGATGTTTGGCCGGATCGGCTCAATCAATTTGATTTGTGTCAAAGGCCGCGCTTATGGACTATTGCTGGGTGATTGTCCGCGGCGAACGCTTAAGCAAGATGATTACTCAGATCAAATATCCTTCGCGCAAAAAGGCCTTGATGCTCGCGGCCTTTTTTTCCGTCCTCGCGCACGCGGTGGTGGTCCTGGCGATTCGAATCGCGCCGATTGTCGGCATCGCGATAGGGTTTCGCGAGATCGAGTACGTCGAAGAAGATTACAACCGCGCGATCCTGATCGATTTCTCCAAACGGCTGCAGTACCCGCCCGGTTACGCCGGCTTCCGCGCGCCGCAAAAGACCACATCCCTCGACGAAGCGCAAAAAGAAGAAGAGCGCCGCCGCCGGTTGGCGGAACGCCGCAAGCGCGAACGCGAAGTGGCTGAAAAACGTGAAGCCGAGCGGAGAGAGTCAGCCGAAGCGAAAGCCGAAGACCTCGCCAAAGCCGAACCAACCCCCACGCCTACGCCGAAGCCGGATGGATACGGCAATTTCGGCAAGATCAACACGGCCCCGATCAAAGACCAGATTCAACGGCTTTACCAGGCGAGAAAAGAAGGCAAGCTGATCATCCCCGACGGCAAATTCAAAGTCGGCGTCTCAGGCGCGGTCAATCCCGATGGCACGTTGTCCAATTACCGCGTAAACATTCCCTCGGGCATCCAGGAAATTGACGATTCCGCGATGGCGATTTTAAAGGCGGTCAGTGAAAGCCGCGCGCTTGGCCCCCTGGCTCAACTGACCTCGCTGAGCATGGTGTTGGATATTGATCAGAGCGCGCAATTGATAGTCACAGGATTTACCAGCAACGAAACCGACGCCGTCAACATTGTCAATCTGGCGCAAGCTGCATTGTTTGTCGCGCGTTTAAAAAAGAGCGGCGATCAGGCCGCGATGATTATGCTCAACAATCTGAAGGTTAACCGCACGGGCAACCGCATCCAGGCGATCATCAGCGTGCCGAAGGAGGCAGCCAAAGACACGCTGGCGAAGACGATGGGGAAATGACGGAGATAGAGCTGATGAGTGATCATTATTGACTCTTCCTAGTAACTTTTGCGCTTTAGCTAACAGAGTATTTTGATTCATTGGTTTTTACGGGTCTTTATAGAAAGACATCAGTTGAAGTGTGAAAGAACTTCGCCAACGCCTTTGCATTCGCCTTGCTGATCTCGCGTTTGCCGCTGATGACTTCTGATGTGATGCCACGTGATCCGAAGATATGAACGATGTCGGCTTGCTTTAAACCATTCATAGCCATCATCTCAATCAGGGCTTCGCGTGGAGTTGGGCTTTGCGGCTTATAAAACCTTTGCTCAAACTCTTGAATGAGATGACCGAGCAGTTTCATAAGCTTGATTTCTTCCGGCGTCAGGCTGTTGCCTTTGTCCATCAGTTTTTTCAAGACTTTGAGCAAGCGCCTGTTTTGCGCCTCGGTTTCGATAACTTCTGGCAGAGTTTCGGCGAGCAGTCCGGCGTATCTCTCCGCGTCGAACTTCGCCTTAACAATTCCTCTTCCACTTATCTTTGTCATATTCCGCGTGTGTCAGAACCGCGTTAATGTAAACCTGTTCAGTCTCGTATGTAATTGTCGCGATCAACCGGTAATTGTTGCCGCCGATGTCAAAGATTACGCAATCCCCGTAGATGTCGGTTGCTCGAAAAGTCTTTTTCACATCATCAAAGTTTTTCCACTTTGTTTTGAGCGTGACATCGTACCAAGTGTTTAGAGACGACCTGGCGCGCGCGTGTTTCTTCGCAAATTTTGCAATCGCTTCGTAGTTGGCGATGATCATTTTCCGTCCCTTTAGTATCTCGTTTATAGATCATTTCCTTTTCCTCCTAGTTGCACGACCGCATTCAATCTTGGAGCGTTTCCGCGATTGCTGCACTCAATCGCAGGGCGTTCCTGTGATTGAGCAACTTTTGAGATGCTCTCATCCTGAGAACAGATTGTCAACGCGCAGATTGCGCTGAAATTTTCTCTGGTTATTCAGTGAAGAATTCCAGAAGCGCCTTGTTCACTTCATCGGCTTTTTCGATAAAAAACAGATGACCCGTTTGCTCAAACTCGATCAAACGCGCGTTGGGGATGCGCGAGGCAAGAGTTTGCGAATTGGCTGAAGGAATCAAAACATCGTCGGAGCCAGTCAGAATCAGAGTCGGCGCGATTATCCGCGGCAGACGGTCGTAAGCGTCGAAGGCGTAGATCGCGTTGATCTGGTTCGCGTAAGCGTGTCGTCGTTGACGGTTGTCAACCATCAACGACGACATCTCTTCGATAAGCTGCGGGTTGCTTTCCCGTGTGTGCGATGAATAGTTGAACGGGACGCATTCACGCACGACCTGTTCGCGTGGTTTGCCGGGCAAACTCTTGAAAATATCAGTGACCCATTGGGGCGAAGGCTCGCAATGTTTGATCCCGCTATGCGTGCAGCCCAGCGCCAGTTTCTTCACCCGATGCGGATGTCTGATCGTGAGTTCCTGCGCGATCATCCCGCCCATCGAAACGCCGAAGACGCTCGCCGCTTCGACGCCGAGCGTATCGAGCAGCCCAACCGCGTCGTCGGCCATTTGCGCAATCGAGTAGGGCTCTTCGGGTTGATCGGTTTCGCCAACGCCTCGATTGTCGAAGATGATCGTGCGAAAGCTTCGGGAGAGCGCCGGGATTTGTTTCACGAAGCCGTTGCCTCTGGCCGCAAGGCCGTGGATCAGCAGCAGGGGCTCGCCTTCGCCGTGAACTTCGTAATAGATGTTTATGTCGTTGATCCGCGCTTTAGGCATTTGACCACTGTGCCATCATTGTTGGACGCGTCCGAAATCATCCTGCAATCGTACGATGTCATCCTCGCCGAGGTAATCGCAGCGCTGCGCTTCGATGAAGATCACCTTCACGTCGCCCGGGTTCTCGATTCGATGCGCCGCGCCGACTGGGATGTCTACGTACTCGCCGGAGCTGAGAATGATCTCTTTGCCGTCGAGAGTGACTTTTGCCACGCCCTGCACGATGAACCAGTGCTCGGCGCGCCGAGCGTGTTTTTGATAACTCAGCCGTTTGCCCGGCAGAACTTCGATGCGTTTGACTTTGTATCCCTCGCCTTCGTCGAGGACGGTGAAATTGCCCCAGGGGCGTTCGTCATATTTCGGTGAATTGTCCAATGCTGTGGCTTCTGACATTACTTCTCCTTGTTTGCTTCCATCTCGCGCAATTCGCGGCGCAACACTTTGCCCACGGCGCTCTTCGGCAATGACGGCATGAATTCGATCAGCGAAGGCAGTTTGTATTTCGCCAGGTTCGCGCGGCAGAATTCCAACACCTCTTCGGCCGTCGCGGTCGCGCCGGGCCTGAGCACGATGAACGCCTTAACAGCCTCGCCGCGGTATTCGTCGGGGACGCCGATGACCACTGCTTCCAGCACCGCCGGATGCGTGAAGAGCACGTCTTCGACTTCATTCGGGTAGACGTTGTAGCCGCTGACGATGATCATATCCTTCTTGCGTTGGACGATGTAGAAGAATCCGTCTTCGTCCATCCGAGCCACGTCGCCCGTATAAAGCCACCCATCGCGCAGCGCGATCGCCGTCTCTTCGGGACGGTTCCAGTAACCTTTCATCACCTGCGGGCCGCGAACGCACAACTCGCCGGCCTCGCCCACGGGAACGATGCGTTCTCCGGTCTCCAGATCAACGATCTTGCATTCGGTTGAAGGGAAGGGGAGACCGATGCTGCCGATCTTGCGTTTGGCCAGCGTCGGCGTCGAATGAGTTGTCGGCGACGCTTCGGTCAATCCGTAACCTTCGTACAGCATCGCGCCGCTCAGTTTTTCAAATCGCTCGATCACCTCGACGGGCAATGGCGCGGAGCCGCTGTTGAAACGGCGAACGTTTTCGAGCCCGCAGGTCTTGATCTCCGGGTGATTGAGCATCGAGATGTAGAGCGTCGGCGCGGCCGGAAAGAAAGTCGGTTTGTATTGCTTGATCGCCTCGACCAGCATGTTCGGGTCGAATTTCGGGATCGGAATCTGCATCGCGCCGTTCCAGGCGCCCAGCAATAATCCGACCGTCTGGCCGTAGATGTGAAAGTAAGGAATGACCATCAGGTAACGTTCATCGCCGGGTCTGGTGAGCGGCCCTCCCCACGCCCACGATTGCAGCGTGTTGGTGTAAAGGTTTTGGTGCGTCAACATCGCGCCTTTCGGCGCCCCGGTCGTGCCGCCGGTATATTGCAGCACGGCCACGTCTTCAACCGGATCGATCCGGACTCGCGGCAGATCGACTTCGGCGGCGTCATTGATCAAAGATTTGAAAGACAGCGCGCCTTCGGGAGCGGGCGGGGCATTCTCCGGCGTGGCCGAATAATCGAGCAGGCTTGTGGTGATGACGCGCTCGATCTCGGTGTTGGCGCGGACGCTGAAGATGTTCGGCGCGAGCAAGTCGAGCGCGATAATCATGCGCATCCCGGAATCTTTGGCGACCATCTCGACCTCACGCGGCGTGTAGATCGGGTTGACGTTCACGACAATCGCGCCGAGCCGCACAATGGCGAAGAAGCTGATCGGATACTGCGGGCAATTCGGCAGCATAATGCCCACACGGTCGCCTTTGACGACGCCGAGTTTCGCCAGGGAAGTCGCCAGCAGATCAACCAGCTTTTTAACATCGCCGAAGCTCACGAACGCGCCCATAAACGCGGCCGCGGACTTCTCCTTATAAGCCGCGCTCGCGATCTGCAGGATTTGATAGAGCGGCTGGTTCGGCGGATTGATCTCGGCGGGAGCCCATAAATCGTAGTTCTTGAGCCACGGTTTCTTCGCGTAAATGGAATTAGAGTAATCGGAATCTTTTTGAATGCTCATGCTCAATGACGCTCCGTTATCGAATGAATTCCAGTTGAATGATTTTCTCGTAGATGGCGCTCGATTTTATTCGGATTCGTTCCGAAAGCCCAGGCGCCCGGATGATCAGTACGCGCATTAATTGTCTGCGTCGAATTGGACAAGCGTTTTCCGCGCTACCGCCACGGAGTTTCAGTACATGGCCGGCAATGCGTTTGGCCAGTTTTGTTTTACCGGCGGGAGAAGTAAACTCAACGGGAGTTCGAATCTACACAGTTGCGAGAATGACGAAATGGAAACAATTCAAGACCCTACAAAATCGGTTCTTTTGCTCAACGAGAAAGACAACGTCGCGGTCGCGCGCTTGCCTATAGCGGCGGGGACGGAAGTCGTCGCCAACGGCCACAAAGTGACCGCGCGCGAAAACATTACGCCGGGCCACAAGATCGCGCTGAAACCGATCGCTGAAAACGCCACGGTTACGAAATACGGCGAATCTATCGGCAAGGCGACTAAAGAGATCGCGCCGGGCGAATGGACGCACACGCACAACGTCGCGCCCGATTTCGGCGGCAAGAATTACGAATACGCCACGCGCGCGCCCGTGACCGAATACTTTTCGCCAGAAGAGGCCGGGACGTTTATGGGCTACCTGCGCGAAAACGGCGACGTCGGCACGCGCAACTACATCGCGGTAATCGCCACATCGAACTGCTCCAGCCACGTGGCGATGGAGATCGCCGAGGCTTTGAGAAATGTCGGTCCCGACACGCACGGAATTGATGGGGTGGTCGCGATTCCTCACCAGGAAGGCTGCGGTCATTCGCAGGGCGAGGATACCTGGCAGTTGGAGCGCACCATCGCCGGGATGATCTTTCATCCGAACGTCGGCGCCGTGCTGATGGTCAGCCTGGGTTGCGAGGTCAATCAGATCTCGAAGTACATTGACACGGCGCAACTCGGCCAGCAGCACTTCCGCAAGGGCAAACTGATCGTCGGGCTGGAGATGCAATCGAGCGGCGGAACGAGACAGACGATTGCCAGCGGCGTCGCGCAGGTCGAAGATTTGATTAAGCACTGCCAAACAATGAAGCGTTCACGCTGCCCGATGAGCAAAATCCTGCTCGGCACCAACTGCGGCGGCTCCGACGCGTTCTCCGGCATCTCGGCCAATCCCGCGCTGGGGTACGCCAGCGATCTGATTGTGCGCAGCGGCGGGACATCGGTCCTGGCTGAAATCCCGGAATGCATGGGCGCCGAGCATCTGCTCACCCGCCGCGCTGTTGACGAAGTGACGGGACGCAAGGTGATTGACGTAATGAACTGGTATCAGGAGTACCTGCGCCGTTTTGGCGGCTCGTGGGACGATAACCCATCGCCCGGCAACAAGGCCGGAGGCATCACGAATGTTTGTGAGAAGTCGCTGGGCGCCGTGGCGAAAGGCGGGACGACCGCGTTGACAGGCGTTTTCGCATACGCCGAACGGATCAACCGTCCTGGCTTTGTGCTGATGAACACGCCTGGCTACGATCCGGTCTCCCTTACGGGCATAGCGGCGGGCGGATCGAACATGATCTGCTTTACCACGGGGCGCGGCACGGGCATCGGGTTCCCGGTCGTTCCCGTGATCAAGCTCTCCACCAACTCGCGCATCGCCCGCGTGATGGAGGACAACATTGATATCAACGCCGGCGTCATTGTTGACGGGAAGGAGACGATTCAAGACGTGGGCCGCAGGATTTTCGACACAATCCGGCGCGTGGCTTCGGGCGAACGGACGAAGAGCGAGATCCTGGGCCACAAGGAATTCGTGCCGTGGCGCGTTGGGCCGGTCATGTAATGAATTTGAGATCTGGATGGTGAAGCGAAGAGGAGAGAGTACGGAGCAAACGGAAATAACGGAACAGACGGAAATTTTCAGGTTGGTTCATGGTCTTTTTCCGTTTGTTCCGTTATTTCCGTTTGTTCCGTACTCTCTATCTGACTTCCATCTTTGAGATTTGAAAGGGTTGGCAATGAAGTTGAAAAAATTCGCGTGTTTATTGGCTTTGGCGCTGTCTCTCTCTTCTCTTCAGGCTTGCATGAACGAGGCTGCGAAGAACGATCTCAATCCGCAACCCACTCCGCAAAATCAAACATCGCCTCAATCCAGCCAGCCGGCGCAGGAGGCCGTCGTTCCATCCCCCTCCGAATTCAAAGAGGTTTTCGCCGGCGCGATAGACGACAAGCACGCCATCCGCATGGAGCTTGAACGTAAGGGCGCCGATCTGACCGGAAGCTATTTTTACGAGAGGCCCGGCGCATTCAACGTAGCGATGAAGACGTTGGAATTGAAGGGCCGGATTGACGGAGGCGGAAATGTAGCTTTGACGGAAATGACTCGGGATTTTGAATCGGGTAAGGAAAAGAAGTCCGGCGAGTTTAAGGGGAAACTTGATGGCTTGAGCGTGAACGGCGACATCGGATTGAGATTTTCCGGCGTGTGGGTTGGCGGAAAAGACGGGAAGCAAATGCC
>Ga0187894_10000872_pt1 | contig 40484 bp, 35 predicted proteins | sample GBC1701081metaG_FD_136650 | JGI IMG/M metagenome (GOLD analysis project Ga0187894, IMG submission 136650) | White microbial mat communities from a lava cave in the Kipuka Kanohina Cave System on the Island of Hawaii, USA - GBC170108-1 metaG ... | reverse complement strand
GGACCGCGATCTCTCGCGAGTCCGCTCCGTGCCCGGCATCGCCTGGGCCGAGCCGTTCATCACGACATGGGCCGTGGCAGAACTGCGCGACGGCACCTACAAGCGCGTGCAGATCCTCGGGCTCGACCGCACGACGCTCGTCGGCCAGCCGCCGGAAATGCTCGAAGGCTCGCTCGACGACCTGCGCATGCAGGGCGCGGTGATCGTCGAGCAGTCCTCGCGACCCAAACTCAACAACATTCAGATCGGCGACACGCTCAAACTCAACGACAAGCGCGGCGTGGTCGTCGGCTTCTGCCGCGCCAAACTGGGCTTCGAGTCCAACTCGGTGCTCTACTCGACCGTCGAGAACGCCGAGCGCTTCACGCCCATGGGGCGCGACCGCATCTCCTTCATCCTCGTCAAGGCCAAGCCAGGCGTGGAGCCGGAGGCGCTGGCCCGCGAAATCACCGCGGCAACGGACCTCGGCGCGTGGACCCCGCAACAACTCTCCTGGCTCACCATCGAGTACATCCTCAAGGAGACCGGCATCGGCATCAATTTCGGCATCACCGTGCTCCTCGGCTTCATCGTCGGGCTCGCCGTCGTCGCCGCGATCTTCTACCAGTTCACGCTCGACAACCTGCGCCACTTCGCGGTCTTCAAGGCCATGGGCGCGCGCACGAAAACGCTCGTGCGAATGGTCCTGCTCCAGGCGATGACCGTCGGCGCGATCGGCTTCGGTATCGGCTGCGGCGTCGCCAGCGCGTTCTCGCTCCTCGGCCGCCGCCCGGGCTCGGAACTGGCGCCGATCTTCCCGCCATGGCTGTTTCTCACCAGCGCACTCGCCATGACGATCTGCATCTGCCTCGGCTCGGTGCTCTCGCTCCGCCGCGTGATCCGCCTCGAGCCGGCGATTGTGTTCAAGTAGGAGGCCCCTCTCCCTCCGGGAGAGGATGTCGCCCCCTCGGCGACAGGTGAGGGCTCTGGAGCCTTCTCAACCTCTCCGACTCCCCTGGATTTGAGGCGTTGATGACATCCGACATCCGACATCCCACATCCGACATCGCGAGCCGAGCCAACGGCTCGCCCCCTCCCCGCGCCATCGATCTCCGCGCCGTCACCAAGACCTTCGGCGAAGGCAAGGCCGCCGTGCACGCCCTCCGCGGCGTCGATCTCCACGTCGAGCCCTCCAAACTCGTCATGCTCGTCGGCCCCTCCGGCTGCGGCAAGACCACCCTCGTCTCCATCATCTCCGGCGTGCTCGAGAACGACGGCGGCACCGTCGAGGTCTTCGGCGAGCGCTGGGCCGACATGTCCTCGGATCAGCGCGCCGCCCGCCGCGGCCAGATCCTCGGCTACGTCTTTCAGTCCTTCAACCTCATCCCCACGCTCACCGCCATCGAGAACACGAGCGTGCCGCTGCTCGTCCGCGGCGTGAGCGAGCGCGAAAGCCGCCGCCGCGCCGCCGACGCCCTCGCCGAAGTCGGCCTCGCCGACCGCCTCAATGCCGTCCCCTCGGAACTCTCCGGCGGGCAGCAGCAGCGCGTCGCCATCGCCCGCGCCCTCGTCGGCCAGCCTCAACTCATCGTCTGCGATGAGCCGACCGCTGCCCTCGACGGCCGCACGGGCCAGCAGGTGCTCGATCTGATCCACGCGGCCAGCCGCGGCAAGGACGATGCCGGCCGCCCGCGCTGCGTGATCGTCGTGACCCACGACACCCGGATCTTCCACTACGCCGACCAGATCATCGAGATGGAAGACGGCCGCCTCAAGGCCAAGCCCTCGCACCACATCCTCGAAGAGGCGCAGGAGATCCCGAAGTTCGAAGGCGAAGCCGAGAAAGATTGATCGGGTGCCCGGCACGGCGAGGTCGTGTTCCCACACCGGCCCCCTAGCCGCCTGAACTCAACCGAGCTTCCGGCGGATTTTTTGGCAGAATACTCATCGACGCCTCCATTTCGAGTCGCAAATCGTGGCAAAAAAGAGACGCCTACGCCCCACGCGCTCAAGAGGTCGGAGTAGGCGCCCAGCGCCTGCGTTCGAAGCCTCGACCTCCTCGGGCCAAACACTCGGTGTCCAGAAGCCGCCCGTCCCCACGCGCGATTTGGCGCGATGGTTCTCAGAAGCCGTGCATGCTGAAATCGATGCTCTTGAGCAAGACTCGCGAGAGCAACGAATCGAATTGTTAAATGGGGAATTGGTTTCCAGCGACGATTCGCCGTATGCGATCTATCAGTTTGAAATCGCAGATGGCTCCGGTGCACCGGAGGACGCCCGAGCCACAATTGAAATCGACGGCGAGTACTTCATCGCTTTGGTTGTCGCGCTCGACAACGGTGGCATTCACCTGCAACTCGAGGGGGCCGAAAAGATCGGCCCCTACATCGCGAGGTGCATTCTCAGGATTGACGACTTGCACCTATTGCGATCGATGGCGGAAGCGCTGGAGAAAACTGTAGCCGGCAACGACGAAGGGCTGCCGCTGTCCTCGGCGATCTATCACCCGCCGGAGCATGGCGTTCAGCAAGTAGAGTTGCCTGCTCTTCCAGCTCTCTCGAACGTAAGTGATGAACAGCGGTCCGTTCTGTCGCAAGCTTGCGGCTCTTTGGTCACATTTGTCTGGGGCCCGCCGGGGACCGGCAAGACACACGTGATCGCTCATCTCCTTGCGTGCCTCACAGCGCGAGACGAACGAGTCTTGATTGCCAGCCACACCCATGCGGCGGTGGACCAGTCGCTGTATGAGGCCCTCAAGCCTGCGGAGTCCGCAGGCGGAGCACGTCACCATGTTGGTCCCATGACTGGATCAGAGATTGAACAGAAAGAGCAAATCGTCCGAATCGGCCGAGTCCCCGAGCATTCCAAGCTCCCCAAGAACGTCCGCCTTGACGACATCGTTGAACGCAAACAGGGTGGGCTTCAGCGAGAGATAAAGGAAGTTGAGTCTCGGCGCGCGGCGCTCGTTGCAGAGCGCCCGAAACTCGCTGGCGATCTGTCAGAGTGGGATCGATTCGCCGAATGCCAACGCGCCGCATCGGCCGCCGAAGTCAGAGTCAAGGACACGCATCAGGCTGTGGCGCGCGCCGAATCGCGACTTGTTCACACCAAACAGGACGTGCGGGCGAAAGTGTTGCTGCTCGAAGAGGCACACCGGGCGTGGCTATTTCGCACTCGCAAGATGACGGCCGCACGTGAGGCACTGGCACAAGCTGAAACAGCGGAGGCAAGAGCGAGGGATGACATCGAAAGACACACGGCGGTTTTGCAAGATGCCAAGACGGCCCTCGAAACAGCACTTGAAGGCGCAACAGTTCAAGGCCAAAGATGTCGCATTCTTGAAGGCGCCGACTTACTGCGCGAGCGCATTGCTCGTATTGACGCCGATGCCCAGGAACTCGAATCGCAATTGGCCAGCTTGAAGTCACGCCTTGCGTCGATCGAGCGCCAGGTAGTCTCGGATGCGCGAATCGTCGCGTGTACTCTGACCAAGTGCTATCTCGGCAATGAGTTGGAGAATCAGGCGTTCGATGCATTGATCGTGGACGAAATCTCTATGGCGCTGCCGCCATTGCTTTTCCTTGCAGCTCGGCGGGTCAGCAAGCGCGTCATTCTGGTCGGGGACTTTCTTCAGCTACCGCCCATTGTGCGCAGCGATCAGGCCGTTTCGGATCAGCGGCTGCGACAGGATGTGTTTCACCTCTCTGGCATTGCCAAGGACTCCAAGCGGAGTGCCCATCGAGCGCTAGTCGCGCTGAAAACTCAGCGGCGCATGGCACATCCGATCGCTGATGCAGCGCGCAAACTGTTTTACGGGAAGGAGAACCTTGTCGATCATCCCGGCATCGCAGGACGCTCAGAGCCGGCTTGGTTGAAATTCATGCCTGACAATGCACTGCTCATTGTCGACACGGCAGATCTTCACTGCTGGAGCGGGCGACAGGCTGGTGGCCTTAGCCGATTCAATCTCTACTCGGCCCAAATCTCCATCGAGCTCCCCGCTATGGCGGCAACCGCGATCCCGCAGCCCGGGAGCATTGCTCATAGGCCCATCGGTATTGTCACTCCGTATGCGGCACAGCGGCGTTTGTTGCTACGGCTGCTTCAAGCAGCCGGCCTAACACAGTGGGCCACAGTTGGTACGGTGCACACGTTTCAAGGCGGAGAGGCAGAGCTCATCATTTTTGATACGACACTGGATGATCCGTATTTTACCTCTCGACTCTGCAATCCCGACAGCAGGGAAGATGTCAGGCGTGACCTCAACGTGGCGTTGACGAGAGCCCGGTCGAAGTTTGCGCTAGTAGGGTCTTCAGTGTGGCTGCATCGGCATGCCAGATCCGGGAGCGGGCTCGGAGAGTTTTGGCAGTACTTCGTCGCATCCGCTGACTTGGTGTCCGCAACGGAACTGGTTGAAGCCGGGTTTGCCGGTCGAGTCGCCGATCGACGACCGGGCGGCTACACCGTACCACTGAAGGACGGGGAATCGAGCCACGAGATTCTGGATGAGCGAACGTTTTTCCCTCGCTTCGCCCGCGATGTCCAGAACGCTACCGAGAGCGTCTTCGGCCTTGTTCCGTACTTTGGCGAGTACAGGTGGCCGACAATCGAGCCATTGCTTCGGGCCGCGCTTGAACGTGGCGTAGAGATCACACTGATCACTCCGCCAGCGCAGGAAGCAGAGAACACGTCGTACGTCGATATGGTGTGCCGGCAGTTGCGGGAGCTCGGAGCCGTTGTGGTCACGTCAACAGGTCTGCACGGCAAGGATGTCGTAATCGACGGACGAATCCACTACACGGGAAGTCTCAATTGGGCGAGCCATCGCGGTCGCGCGGAAATTATGCACCGCACTGAAAGCAGGGAGTACGCCAAGTTGGTGCTTGAGTGCCTGCAGGCTCGTCACGTGCGCACCGCGATCGCCGGACGTAGGCCGCGCACCTGCCCGAAATGCGGCGGTCCAACACACATCGTCAATCAGGCGAGGCCGATGGCGCCCTGGGACCACCAGCCGCTGAAGCTGGGCTGCGCGAACTACCAGACGACTGACTGCAACTACTTGGTGAATATCGACGAACGAGCGCCGTTTGCGGAGGCACCGCGCTGCCCCATTGACAATCGCACTCGCTACCGTCGCAAGAGACACGGCCGCGGTGAAGTGTGGGAGTGCCCGAAACACCCCCGACAGTGCGCAAGATTCAAAGTGGTTCAGGGAGATCCTGACGATACTCGGCGTGGGTCACTCTTTGAATGACGGGGCACTCCCGCGCATCTACCTCTCCTGTGCGCAAAATCACGTCGATGCGCGAAAAACCAAGGAAAACCCGGTTCGAATTCGCTCGCGCAGTCTTGCATTCCGCGCTCCCGCCGGAACAATTCGGGCATGGTCGCACTCGTCCCCGACAACACTGAATCAGCCCGTCGCTTCGTCGCCCAGTTCAACGAGTCGCTCGCCGCGGCGAAACTCGACGCCCTCGCCATCCTGCGCGACTTTGTCGCCGGCGCCGTCTCTCCCCCGACCCCGGCGGGGGAGATGTCCGAGTCCGCGAGGACAGAGAGGGCCGCCAACCACCTCCCCCGCGACCGAGAGCGCCGCCTCGCCGCCTCCCAGATCTTGCGCACTCAGTTCCTCAGGACTGATTCCGACGGAAACATCGTCATCGAGCGCAGCCGTTCCCGGAATACTCACACCGCGGCGGTCCATTCCCCAATCGCCCCGATTGCCGACTGTCGAAGATCCGTCGCGGCGGACCCGTTGCCAGTTGACCCTTCTGCTAGTGCCAATTGCCCAGTGCCCAGTGCCTTCCCCACCGATGCCCGGTCCCCGATCCCTGGTCCCTTCACTTCCGCGTCCTCCGCGAACTCCGCGGTAGATTCCCTCGGAAGGAACACCACGAGTCCCTCTGTGCCCTCTGTGTGCTCTGTGGTGACATCCCCGCCGACATCTTCGCCATCCCCTCAACCCAATCCTGCTTCTTCCGAACACCATGCCACCCAATCTTCTCCGTGTCTCTGTGCCTCTGTGGTGAATTCCCCTCCGAGGCGTCTTCGCGGCATCGACCACAAACGCGCCCTCAAAGCAGCCATCGCCGCCGTCCGCGCGCAGGCCCGCGCCCCGACGTGATCCCCGCGCGCTCCGCGCCGACTTGTGATTCCTCTCCCTTCGTCGCGCCGTCGCTTCGTCGCTGCGTCGCTTGCCCCGATGCCTGGTCCCCGTTCCCCGGTCCCTTGATTCTGAGCAATGACACAATTCCTCCGCGCCCTCCGCGCCCTCCGCGGTGAGATTCCTGATCCCCGTTCCCTCACTTCCACAATCCGCGCCATCCTCTTGCGCGGTCTTTCTCGTACTTCCACTGCAAGACGAACGAATTCGACAGCCTGCCTGCGCTGCCGCATAATGCCGTGCGCGTGTGCGGGTCGTCGTGTGGGCGCTGCAAATTCCAGCCGAACACCGGCGGCGCACGAACGCGACCGACGCGATCGAGCGAGTGATCACGACCGGGATAACCGCGGGGCACTTGCCGGTCGGGCGGCGAGCACTGGAAGGAGCGACGAGATGAAATCACGCGTACTTGAATCGGGCGCCATGACGTTGGTGCTGGCCGCAGTGTCGGTTCACCCCGTGGCGGCTCAACAAGTCACCGGAACGCCCGGAAGCCCCGCCGCCGTCACGACCATCGACGGCCGCTACATCCCGAATCCGCCTGCGCCCTTCGGCGGCCAGATCAACCTCGACGCTCTGAACTCGACTCCCTTCTGGCCCGCGACGGTCGCCCCGCCCCAGGGCGCGCCGAATGTGGTGCTGATCATCACCGACGATGTGGGTTTCGGCGCGCCGAGCACGTTCGGCGGGCTGATCCCCACACCATCGCTGGATCGCATCGCGAAGACAGGGCTGCGCCTGACGCAGTTTCACTCAACGGCGCTCTGCTCGCCGACGCGCGCGGCCCTGATCACCGGACGCAACCACCACTCCGTCGGCTTCGGCGTCATCACGGAAGTCTCGACTGGGTATCCCGGCTACAACAGCATCATCACCAAGGACAAGGCGACCATCGGCACTATCTTGAGGGCCAACGGCTACGCGACCTCCTGGTTCGGCAAAAACCACAACACGCCGTCGTTCCAGGCCACGCAGGTCGGCCCGTTCGATCAATGGCCGATCGGCATGGGCTTTGACTATTTCTTCGGGTTCATGGGCGGCGAGACCAGCCAATGGCAACCGGGCAATCTCGTGCGAAACACCACGCCCATCCATCCAAACGTGGGCAAGCCGGGCTGGAACCTGACCACGGCCATGGCGGATGACGCCGTCGCATACCTCAACGAGATCAATGCGATCGATCCGAAGAAGCCCTTCTTCCTCTACTACGCGCCCGGCGGCACGCACGCGCCGCACCACCCCACGCCCGAATGGATCGCGAAGTTCAAGGGCAAGTTCGACATGGGCTGGAACGCCGCGCGCGAACAGATCTTCGCGAACCAGAAGCGGCTGGGAGTGATCCCGCAGAGCGCCAAACTCACTCCCTGGCCTGAAGACATCCTGAAGAAGTGGGACGATCTGCCCGCGGACGAGAAGCGGCTGTACGCCCGCCAGATGGAGGTCTACGCCGCCTACCTGGCGTACACCGACCACGAAATCGGGCGCGTGATCCAGGCGGTCGAGGACATCGGCAAGCTCGACAACACGCTCATCATCTACATCAGCGGCGACAACGGCTCCAGCCCCGAAGGCACGCCCAACGGCACGCCCAACGAGATGACCACGTTCAATGGGATGAACGTGCCGGTCGCCGATCAGTTGAAGTTCATCGACGTCTGGGGTTCGGATCAGACCTATCCGCACATGGCCGTCGGCTGGACCTGGGCCATGGACACGCCGTTCAAGTGGACCAAGCAGGTCGCGTCACACTTCGGCGGCACGCGCCAGGGCGTCGCCATCTCCTGGCCGGCGCGGATCAAAGATGCCGGCGGCATCCGACACCAGTTTCACCACGTGATCGACATCGTGCCGACCATCCTTGAAGCGACGGGAATCCCGCAGCCCCTTCAGGTCAACGGCATCGCGCAGAGCCCCATCGAGGGGGTGAGCATGGTCTACACCTTCGACAAGTCCAACGCCGACAAGCCCTCAACCCGCACGACGCAGTATTTCGAGATGTGCGGGATGCGTGCGCTCTACCACCAGGGCTGGGTCGCTTGCACCACGCCGTTCCGGCCGCCCTGGAACATCACCGCCCCGACTCCCGACGATGTCGTGAACAATGTCACCTGGGAGCTCTACGACATCACCAAGGACTGGACCCAGTCCGACAACATCGCCGCGTCCAACCCCACCAAGCTCAAGGAACTCCAGGACCTGTTCTGGGTCGAGGCCAACAAGTATCAGGTCCTGCCGCTGGACGCATCCGGGTTTACTCGCTCGATCGCGTTGCGTCCGAGCATCACGGCGGGGCGCACCGAATTCATCTACCTGACCCCGGTGACCGGAATCCTCCCGGGCAACGAGCCGAACGTGCATAACCGGTCCTACGAGATCAACGCGGACATCACCGTCCCCGAGGGCGGCGGCGAAGGCGTGCTCGTCACCGACGGCGGTCGCTTCGGCGGCTACGCGCTGTACCTGCTCAAGGGCAAGCCGGTTTTGACCTACAACCTCGAGGGCTTGGCGCGCTTCCGTTGGGAGGGCGCGCAGGCGCTCGCGCCCGGAAGGCGCGTTATTACTTTTGCCTTCAAGTACGACGGCCCGGGGTTCGCCAAAGGAGGCACAGGCGTCCTGTCGGTTGATGGCAGCGAAGTGGCCCGCCAGTCGATTCCCCACACAGTTCCGTTCATTTTCGGAATAGACGAGAGCTTCGATGTCGGCTCCGATACCGGCACTCCCGTCGAAGACAAGGACTACAAGGTGCCGTTCGCGTTCAACGGAACTCTCCACAGGCTCACCATCAGACTCGAACCGCAGCAATTGCAGCCTCAAAGCCGCAAGCAGGCGCAGGACAAGGTCGGCCGGCGCGACTAGGGAGCGCGAGCATCGCGGACTAGACTTTCGCGCATGCCCTCGCGCTCGGTCTATCTCGAAACCTTCGGCTGCCAGATGAACGAACTCGATTCGGAACTGGTGGCCGGGCGGCTGCGCGCGCTGGGCTACGCCTTCACCGAAAACCCCGATTCCGCCGATGTCGTCCTCTACAACACCTGCTCCGTCCGCGACCACGCCGAGCAGAAAGTCCGCTCGCGCCTCGGCGAACTCGCGATCGACAAACGCAAGCGCCCCGGCCTCGTCGTCGGCGTCCTCGGCTGCATGGCCGAACGCGACGGCGTGGACCTCATCCGCCGCATGCCCGTCGTGGACATCCTGTGCGGCCCCGGCGAGCTCGACAAACTCCCCACCCTCCTCGACAACGCCGTGCGCACCAAAGAGTCGCTGCTGGCCGGAACGGATTCACCACAGAGTCACAGAGAACACAGAGACTCGGATCCTGGTCTGAACTCTGAACTCTCAAATCTCAAATCCCCTCTTTCTGGTCCCCGGTCCCCGGTCCCCGGTCCCTTCATTTCCGCCAAACAAATCGCCCTCCAGGGCTCCACCGCCCGGCGCAGCGCCACCCTCGCCGCGGCCCAGGACGACCTTGAACTCCTCGATCTCTCCCGCTCGATCTCGCCCGGCGAGCACAACGGCTCGGCCTATGTCCGCATCACCCGCGGCTGCAACAAGTTCTGCACGTACTGCGTCGTGCCGCACACTCGCGGCCCGGAGGTGCACCGCCCGCCCGACCACATCGTCGATGAGTGCAAGCGCCTGGCCGATGCCGGCGTGATCGAGGTGACCCTGCTCGGCCAGACCGTCAACCACTACCGCTACGAGCACGGGGCCATGGTGCGCGTCAACGGCATCGCCCAGCCCCAAAAGGGCCGCGCGTTCGCCGCAAAGCCACGCGGTTCCTCGGGCTCAGCGACCTCAGTGTTCGATTCCGATCATCCGCTGGCTCCCACACAACATGATTCCTCCGCGTCCTCCGCGCACTCCGCGGTGAAGAACCCTGATCCCTGGTCCCCGGTCCCCGGTTCCTCGACCACCACGTTCGCGGACCTTCTGGCCCGCATCCACGACGAGGTCCCGGCGATCCAGCGCCTGCGCTTCGTGACCAGTTACCCGAGGGATTTCGGCGATGACATCCTCGAAGTGATCCGCGATAGGCCGCGGATCTGCCGCTACCTGCACGTGCCGGCCCAGTCCGGCAGCAACACCATGCTCCGGGCCATGAACCGCGGCTACGAGATCGAGGAATACCTCGACTTCATCGACCGCGCCCGGGCGTATCTCGACGGGCCCACCGGGGGGCGGCTGCTCATGATCGCCGGCGACATGATCGCGGGCTTCTGCGGCGAGACCGAGTCCGACCACGAAGCCTCGATCGCGTTGCTCCGGCGCGTGCGCTACAAGAACTGCTTCGTCTTCAAGTACTCGCCGCGCCCCGGCACATCGGCCTACGACCGCCAGCCCGATGATGTGCCGGAGTCGACAAAGCGCCGCCGCGTCAACGAACTTCTCGCCGTGCAGCACGAGATTTCGGATGAGGTCTCCCGCGCCCAGATCGGCACCGTGCAGCGCGTGTTCGTGCAAGGTCTCAGCCCGCGCGCCAAGTCGCAATCGTTCCGCGCCTCAAGCCTCAAGTCTCAGGCCCCAGGCCACACAATCCCGCTCACCGTCGGCGCCTCAAGCCCCAAGACTCAAGACTCGAGCCCCAATGCCGAGCCCCTCACCTGCTCGGCTTCGTTGCCGGATGTCGAAACCGAAACCGCCGGTCCGATTCAGATGACCGGCCGCACTGATGGCGACCTGATTGTCCACTTTGATTGCCCCTCGGGCCTGTCGCCCGAAAACCTTGTGGGCCGGCTGGTGGACGTCAGGGTGCAATCCGCCAACGTTCTGGCCCTTTTCGGGGCCTTGGAAGAGCGATTCGCCCCCGCTTCCCGCTGACTTTCGAACCGCTTGATAGACCCCGCCGAAGCGCGAAAATGGGTCCGAAAAGGCCGCTTTCTCGCGAGTTTCTGGGTTTCGGCGGGAGGGGCGAACCCGGCAATCTGGGCCCGATCGCGCAACTTTCTGCGAAGCCTAGGACTTCTGCTTGCCCCTCCCCGTTCTTGGGCTAGTTTCTACCCCGGAGGCTTTGGGCATTCCCCGCACAGGGAACTGCCCCTCAAGTTCAGTAGTCGACTCACTCACAGATTCGTGGCACTGGGTGTCGACTAACTGGGCTCGCGTCTGCACAGGGCGCGAATGAGGAGTCAGAGAGATGCGCAGTTCTGTGAAATCAATCGCCTTCGGCGTGGTTATCGCCGCGCTTTCGGGAGCGAGCGCGAATGCTGGGATCATCGATCCCAACATCTACCTCTCGTTCAGCGACCCGTTCGGCCAGCGCGAGTTCACCTACACCGAACCGGCGTTCCAGGGGCAGAACGGGCTGCTCACGTACAACAACAAGATCAACCTCAATCTGAACTTTGACCTGTCGGACTTCGGTCTGGGCTCCTTCACGATCGTGTCCGAGCTCGTGATGGACCAGGCTCAGGTCGGTCCTGTCACGCCCGGAGCTCAGCCCAACGAATTCCTCGCCAATGCGAGCGGCGCGTTCGCATTCCGGGAGGCAGACGGCGGCGATGTCCTGATCCAGGGCACGTTCATCAACGCCTCGCTCTCGATGCTCCGCACGTCCGGCGGCCTTTCGAGCAACGGCATTGTGAACGCCGGCCTGTTCAACCTGGTCTTCACCCCGGCGCTGATCGCGGAACTCGCGGCGGCCGGTCTCGCGTTCCCGGGCCTGGATGAGAATCGAGTCGGTGACGCGAACTGGACGCTCACCAGCGTCGTTCCCCAGACGACCGTCTTCACACCGCCGAACCCGGCCAACGGTGGAGGAGGAGAGGGGCCATTCCAGTACTTCCGGAACTTCAACGCGAACTCATCGTTCTCGGCGACGATCCCCCTCCTGCCGACCCCCGGCACCGCGGGCCTCGCGGCCATCGCCGGCATCGTCATGCTCGGCGGGAACCGCCGGCGCCGCTGATTGAGTATCGATGCTCCTGTGCGGGAGCGATGACACCTCGGCCCATCACGCGGCCCCGGGTTTCGACCCGGGGCTGCGTTCGTTTTGCGGGTCCGAAGCTGGAACGCCCGCGATCCTCTAGCGAGCGCGGGCGCCGCTGCGCAGGCCGAACTGCGGATCCGTCAGCCACTGGTCGCTCAGCGCGACGATCTTCTCTTCCATCTGGCGAACCACGGTGATGGGCGCTCGGCGCTCGCCCTGGTTTGTGATGATCGAGAAAACGATCCGCCGCCCGGTTCCGGGCTGCGTCAGGTATCCGGAAATGGCCGAGACGCCCGTGAGATATCCGGTCTTGGCGCGCAATTCGCTCTGAAGCCCGACGGCGCCGAAGCGCCGACGCAGCGTGCCCTCGCCCGCGGTCGGCAGGCTCGCGAGGAACGCCGCGCCGACTTCCTGCTCAACGAGCATCGAGCAGAGCCAGCGCGCAACCAGCCGCGCGGTGACGCTGTTCTCGCGGCTCATGCCCGAGCCGTCGGCGACGATGATCGCCTGGCCGGCCTCCGGCCCCAGCCGCTCCAGCAGCACCATGCGCAGCACCGCCGCGCCGCTGGCCCACGACCCCGGCGTGCTCGTGACCTCGTAGCCCATGCGCTTGAGCAGGCACTCGGCGTAGAGGTTGTAGGAGTCGGCGTTGCAGCGCCGAAGGACCGTCGCCATGTCGGTCGAGACGCGATGAACCACCCTTCCCGAGGAAAGATCCTCATCGGGCTCGGCCACTCGCGCGCGGCCCGGGGCCAGGCCAGTCGCGGCCAGCCGGTTCGCGAGGAGTCGGGCCACAAAGTCCGGGCTGTCGTGCAGCGCCACTTCGATCGGGCTGTGCCGGTGGCGCACATCGCCGTGCAGCGTGATGCTGTTGCTTCGTGCGTCGCGAACCGCCCACGCCGTCTGGTTGCCCTGGTCAACGCTGCGCGCCTTGTTCCGCACCTCCAGCCAGGGCGCGCTGGGCTCGATTTTCAGGGCGGGCGGCCGGCCTCCATCGCGAGGCTCGGCGAAGACCTGGATCAGGTTGGCGTGGAAATTCACGCCCGAGACCTCGGCGCAGTACCACCGGTTGAGTTGCGACACCGGCCAGGATGAATGCACCGACTCGCGCCAATCAAAGACGCGGTGATCGACCACCAGTTCGGATCCGGAGGCGACTCCCGCGTCGCGCAGCGCCTTCACCCACGCCTCCAGCACATCCTCGACGCTCAGCTTCATCCCTTCGAGGAGTTTGGGGTCGGCCAGGGCCGGATCGCCCGAGCCGCGCAGGACGATGCGCCCGCCGGGCGGGGCGCTGTCGTAGATCAGGTCCGTCTGAAACTGGAAGGAGGGCCCGAGCACCAGCAGCGCCGCGCCGCTGGAAAGGACCTTCATGTTCGAGGCTGGGATCAGGGGCAGGTCCGCGTTGTGCGCGGCGATCACCTGCCCCGAATCCGCGTCCATCACCACTACGCCGGTCCTCGATCCCGCGCCCAGCTTCGGGTCGGTCAGAATCGTCTGGATGCGCGATTCGAGCGATTGCGCGCGAACCGGGTCCGCCGCTGCAAGGACGAGAGCCCAAGCGCAAAGGATCAGTGTTACGAATGTGCTGCGCCGGTGCGCCAATGCTCAGCCCTCCGCGGCAGCCGACAGGCCGGCCCCGGCGCGTTCCGGCGGGGCTGCCGGCACTGTTTCGGCGGCGATCGATGCGGCTCCGGGAGCGTATCGGTCGAGCCGCGCGCGATCCTGTAGAGGCGAAGCCGATTCCCGGACGCCACGGCGAGCCCGTTTCGCCGGTTTTGCTTCAGCGCATCAACCCCCCTGGGTCGCCGGGTGTTTGCATTCGGGCCGGTGTTTCTATACACAGGCCCCGGTGAGGCGTGGGGACGCCGTCGAGAATCGTCAGGTGAGAAGGAACCCCCATGTCCGAGCCGAAACCGCAGATCAATTTTGACGAATTTGCCCGCGTGGACCTCCGGGTCGCGAGGGTGGTCGCCGCGGAGGCCCACCCCAACGCCGACAAGCTGCTCAAGCTCCAGGTCGATGACGGGTCCGGCACGCCGCGGCAGGTGTGCGCGGGCATCCGGCAGTGGTATCAGCCCGAGGACTTGGTCGGAAAGACCATCGTGATCGTGGCAAACCTCGCCCCGCGCGTGATCCGCGGCGAGGAGAGCCGCGGCATGCTGCTGGCCGCCAGCGACATTCCGAAAGACGCCGCGGCCGATCCGAACGCGGCGCGCCGGGTGGTGATCCTGAGCGTGGCCGGCGATGTGCCGCCGGGGTCGATTGTTTCTTAGCTGACCGCGGTTTGAAGTTACTTCCCCGCGTAGTCGATCACGCGCGCGATCTCGTTGCGCAGTTCGTGGCGGTGCACGACGCGGTCGAGGAGCCCGGCCTGGAGCAGGAACTCGCTCGTCTGGAACCCTTCGGGCAGTTCCTGGCGGATGGTCTGCTGGATCACGCGCGGGCCGGCGAAGCCGATCAGGGCGCGCGGCTCGGCGAAGATCACGTCGCCCAGCATCGCGAAACTGGCGGTCACGCCGCCGGTCGTCGGGTCGGTGAGCACGCTGATGAAGAGCCCGCCGGCATCGTCGAACCGGGCCAGCGCGGCGGACGTCTTGGCCATCTGCATCAGTGAGAGGCCGGATTCCTGCATGCGGGCGCCGCCCGAGCAGGAAACGATCACCAGCGGCAGGTCCTCTTCCGTCGCGGCTTCGATCGAGCGCGTGATCTTCTCGCCAACGACGCTGCTCAGAGTGCCCATGAAGAAGGTGAGGTCGAGGCAGCAGAGCATCGCGGGGCGGCCCTTGATGAACGCTCGCCCGGTCTGAACGCCCTCGATCTGCCCGGTCTTTCTCTGCTCGGTCGCCAGACGCTCCGTGTAGGGGCGCAGGTCGGTGAACTTGAGCGGGTCGGTGGTGGCGAGGTTCTCAAAGAGCGGCTCGAAAGAGCCATCGTCGCACAGCTGGCGCACTCGCTCGCCCGCCGAAATCCTGTAGTGGTGGTCGCACTCCGGGCAAACGTGCCGGTTGGCCTCCATCTGCTTGCGATAGATCATCGCGCTGCATCCCGGGCATCGGAGCCACAGCCCCTCCGGGACTTTCGTGGGCCGGGTCGGCATGACCTCGGTCCACGTGCGCGTGGTCGATTGAGTCATCGCGGGGTTCTCCGCGGGGCCCGGCGGCCGGCGAGATCCTTCGCCGGCGAACCCGTCAGGCTCCGGCCTTCAGTTCTTCCCTTGTGGTCCTCAGCAGCGTCCGCGGCACGGCCAGACGCTGCACATGCGGCCCGTCATCCAGGAGCCGCCAGATATCTTCTGTCCCTTTGCTTCCGAGCCAGACGCACGCGAGGGCGAAGTTGATCGGCCTCAGCACAAGCGCCACCGGCTTTCCATTGGTTTTCTCGAGCAGCCGGCACAGGGCCTGCCTCAGGCGCATGTCCGCTTCCTGCAGCGATTCGCCGCCGGGCGGAATCACCGAAGCGGGGTCTTCCTTCCAAGGCCGGTACGCCTTGGGGAATCGCTCCATCAGCTGCGATTCGAGAAGTCCTTCCCAGACCCCCAGGTCCACGCCCGCCAATTCGTCGTCGGGACGGACCTTGCCGCCGGCCGCCTCGCCGAGCATCTCGGCGGTCTTGATGCTGGCCTCATCGGGCGAGCAATAGATCGCGGCAAACGGGTTCGCCCCTCGGGACTGGGCCAGGTCGAGGATCTCGGCGGCTACCGCCTGCTGGCCGGACTCACTCAAGGGGAGGTCCGTGCGGCCCTGAAGCCGCTCGGCATCGTCCCACTCGGTCCGCCCGCAGCGGAGGACCACGACTTGGATATCGGAATCCCTTGGCATGAACGCTGTCTGACAGTTCCTATCGACCGTCCAGTGCCCCGACGATCCGGGGCGAAGCATACCACCCCCGCAACCGGCGGTCCCGGTCGTGGATAAGCCCGTGCTTCCGGCGGAAGAAAGAGACACTAATACTTGTAAAATAAGGACTTACGACCGTATTTCGAGGATCACCGAGGCTCTCTCGGCCGCTGGAACCCCGAAAACGGCGGAGGCCGCCACCAGCACATCGCATCCGGCCTCGCGAACGGCGGGGGCGTTATCCGGACCTATGCCGCCATCCATTTGCAGGCGCTGATTCGGCCTCAGGCGGGCTCGGATGGCCCGGGTCTTGTGGAGGACTTCTGGTATGAACGCCTGGCCGCTGAACCCCGGATTCACGCTCATAACGAGGACGAGGTCGAACTCCGCAACGACATCGAGGACAGTGCTGGCCGGGGTGCCGGGGTTGAGGGCGAGCCCGGCGGTCATGCCGGACTTGCGGACCTCTTCAGCCAGCCGCACCGGGTCATAGCCCTGCGAGAGGGGGCTCAGACCTGCCCCCGCGCGCCGGTCCAGGGCCGGCTCGATGTGAAAGGTCAGGTGGTTGGCGCCGGCGTCTGCGAATGGCCGGACGTACTGCTGCGGGTCCGTGACCATCACGTGCACATCGAGGAACGCTTTGGGCAGCGCGCGCCGGAGCGAAGAAACGATGGCCGGGCCCATGGTGAGGTTGGGCACGAAGTGCCCGTCCATCACGTCGATGTGGAGCAGGTCTGCGCCGCCTTCCAGCACGCCGCGGCAGTCCTCTTCAAGACGCCCGAAGTCTGCGGAAAGGATGGACGGCGCGATGAGCGGAAGGCGCGGTGGATTCGTGAATGCGTTGCGCAGCATGGGAATCGTGGCGGACGGCGCTTACAGCACCCTCCCAAGAGTACAGAACAGAGCCTCGCCGCAGCACAACTCCGTTGCCCATCTCCACAAGCGGCTTGATTGGGGAGCTTCCGCCGGATTCCGGTTGCCGACCGTGCGCTGAGAATGGATGCTGATGGAGGGGCCGGGACGGCGCGTGCGCTGGAGGCCTTTCCATGAAGAATCATTCCGTGTTCGGTCGCGGCGGGCGTTGCGTGTTGCTGATTGCAGCGGCGACCGCATGGACACCGGGGTCCGTTCGAGCGGATTGCCGGATCTGGAATCAGGTCGCATATTCGGGCGGGCCGGGGCCGCGTGTCGGTCACGCGATGGAGTTCGATTCGCGCGACTTGCCGAGCGCCGGCTCGATCCTTTTCGGCGGCTATGACGGATCAATCCTCTTCGGCGATACATGGCGGTGGGATGGCGCCACCTGGACACAGCTTGCTACGACCGGCCCGAGCGCTCGCTGGTATCACTCGATGGTGTTCGACTCATCGCGCGGGCGCGTCGTGCTTTTCGGCGGGAGCACCACGTTCGCGGCATCCAACAGCGAGACCTGGGAATGGGACGGCGCGGCGTGGACGCTCGTGACCAGCGTGGGGCCGCCGATCCGAATCCACACGGCGATGGCCTACGACGAGCACCGCCAGCGCACCGTTCTATTCGGCGGCACGGCGACCGTCGGCTTGCTCAACGACACGTGGGAATGGGACGGCGTTTCCTGGACTCAGGTGTTCCCGACCATCGCGCCCCCGGTTCGAGCGAATCACGGCATGGCGTATGACGCGGACTGCCGGATGATCGTGATGCACGGCGGGCAGGAGAGCAACAACGTGTTGACGGACACGTGGTTGTTCGACGGCGCCGAATGGAACCAACTGATCACTCCCAACCCGCCCAACCGAAGCGCGCTTGAAGTACAGATCACGTACGACAAGGCGCGGCATCGCCCGGTCATGTACTGCGGGACCGGCGCGAACGCCGTGACTCCGTTCCAGAGCACGTGGGAGCTGCTGGGCGGCGACTGGGAGAACACGGCGATCAGCATCAATAACGGTCCGGTGATCACCGGCGGCATCGGCATGTGCTACGACTCCGCGCGCGGGGTGACGGTCATCTATGGAGGAGGCCTGGGGTTTCTCTTCTATTGGTTAAACCCGCTGAATGGGCTCTGGGAATACTCGACGCCCGGCGCGCCCGTCGCGGTGACGCAACATCCCTCGGGCGGGTCAAGCGTGATCCTCAGCGGACCATCGACGTCATTCACCGTGGCCGCCAGTGGAACAGGGCCGCTGCAATACCAGTGGCGGATCAACGGCTCGCAGCTGTTCAACGCGGGCGCTTGGAGCGGCGTGACCACCCCGACGATCACGATCACCGGTTTCGGCTACGCCAAAGGCGCTTACGACTGCGAGATCTCGAACAAGTGCGGCGCGGTGCGCACGGACCCGGTCGGTCTCGACGTGCATTGCCCTGGAGATGCTGATCTGAGCGGGATTGTTGACTTCTCCGACGTGCTCAGCGCGCTGGCGAATTGGGGCTACGTCTGCCCATAGGGGCTCGCGGCCTCGCGCAGAACGCACGCTTCACCAGAGATCGCCTCGAGGCGGCTCGTACATGCGCGCTAGTTTGCGCGCTTGGCCTCCTAGCCTGCGCTGTGCCGCGTCGACCGCTCGGCGTCCGAGTGTCCTCAGCCGTGCCTCCGTGCACGGCTTCGGCGACGCCTCGCTTCCCAATTTCGTGGCGGCCGCTTGCCGCCGCGACCTTCGGCCCGGCGGCGAGGACTTCCTGCCGGGCCTCGGCGGCGGCGGTGCTCGTCAGATCACCGTTTCACCGACTCTTGGTCCGGCGTGCCGCGTCCACGAGCGCGCGGTAGACGTCCAATCCGGTGCGTTCATCCTTTGTGCGCTCGGGGTGCCATTGCACGCCCACGTAGAACGGGCGCGAGGGGTCATCGACGGCCTCGATGCCGCCGTCTGCCGAACGCGCGATCACACGCAGGCGCGGGCCGGGATCATCCACATCCTGATGGTGATGGCTGGCCACGGGGCCGGGCTTGAGGGTTTTGCAGCCGTCGACCGGCACCACATCGTGGGTGGCGTCGCCCTTCTCGGCTGTGTGCGCGCGCAGGCCGGCATCGTCCATGTGCTGGCGCACATGCCCGCCGCGGTGCCAAGCCATGTGCTGCATGCCGAGGCACACGCCGAGCACGGGCATGCTGCGATTCTGGTCGAGCAACTCGAGCAGCACCTCCTCAAAGCGCTGGCGGTCCTGATCGAGAAGTTTGGCCTTGGGGTGGGGCGGCTCGCCGCGGCGCGTGGGGTCGATGTCGCGCCCGCCGCTGAAGACAACGGCGTCGCAGGCGGCGAATGCTTCGTTCGCCTTCGCTCGTGCCTTCGAATCGGCGAGTTTGGCGAAGCCCGCGGGCGGGGGCAGCAGGCGCGGCTCGCCGCCGGCCTCGCGGATCGACTTGACGTAGTTGGCGCGCTTGCCGGGCGCGGCATCGGTCTCGCCGGGTTCGCAGGTGATGCCGATGACGGGGCGGGGGTCCACGGGTGAATCATCGGCGCGCGGGAACAGATTGTCTCGCACGGAGGCACAGGGGACACAGAGAGAACGATTCAGGACTCAGGATTCAGGATTCTGACTTCTCCGCGGGCTCTGTGGCTCTGTGTGAGATCCGCAGAATCGCGGGCATTGACGCGCGGCCGGGGCTCTGGCAACATTGCCACATGGAAGACCAGTCCGGCCTTGAACGGTTCGCTGGCGACGCCATCACATTCGACGATGTTCTCCTGGTTCCGCGGCGGAGCGAAGTCCTGCCCGCCGAGGCCGATCTCTCGACGCGCCTGACGCGTTCGATCACGCTCGGCATCCCCCTCATCTCCGCGCCCATGGACACCGTGACCGAGCACCGGCTGGCCATCGCGCTGGCGCAGGAGGGCGGCATCGGCATCATCCACAAGAACATGACGCCCGAGGCCCAGGCGCGCGAGGTGACCAAGGTGAAGCGCTCCGAGCACGGCGTGATCACCGACCCGCTCACGCTCGGGCCCGGCGACACAATCGGCCAGGCCCGCCGCGCCATGATCGAGAACAACATCTCGGGCATGCCGGTGGTCGAGGGCGGCTTGTGCGGCGGGCGCGTCAAGGGCAAGGTGCTGGGCATCCTCACGGGGCGCGACCTGAAGTTCATCGACAGCGATGACCTGCCGGTGCGCGATGTGATGACCAGCCGCAACCTGGTGACCGCGCGCCCGGACACGAACCTCGCCGAAGCGGTGAAGGTCCTCAACAAGGCGAAGGTCAAGAAACTGCTGCTCGTCGATGAGCGGAGTGTGCTTGCCGGGCTGATCACGCTGCGTGATATCGAGCAGCAGCGGCGCTTCCCGCACGCGAGCAAAGATGCGCGCGGGCGTCTGCGCTGCGGGGCGGCGGTGGGGGTGGGGCAGTTCGATCGCGTCGAAGCCCTCATCGCGGCGGATGTCGATGTGCTGGTCGTCGATTCGGCGCACGGGCATTCGGCGGGCGTGCTCAAGACCGTGCGCGAGATCAAGAAGAAGCACAAGATCGAGGTGATCGCGGGGAACATCGCGACCGCCGAGGGGGCCCGCGACCTGATCGAAGCCGGCGCGGATGCGGTCAAAGTCGGCATCGGGCCCGGCTCGATCTGCACGACGCGCGTGGTGACGGGCGTGGGCGTGCCGCAGATCAGCGCGGTGCTGGGCGCGGTTTCGGCGGCGGCGAGGTTCGGAGTACCGGTGATCGCCGACGGCGGCATCCGGCAATCGGGCGACATCGTCAAGGCGATCGCCGCGGGGGCGCACACGGTGATGATGGGCGGGCTGTTCGCGGGCCTCGATGAAAGCCCCGGGGAACTGGTGATCAGCGAGGGCCGGCGCTACAAGACCTACCGCGGCATGGGCAGCGAGGGTGCGATGTTCGCCGGCAGCGCGGACCGCTACATGCAGGGCGACAAAATCGGCGCGGGGGGCGGCTCGGGCGGCACGCTCGAGCTGGCGCGGATCAAGTTCGTTCCGGAGGGGATCGAGGGGCTCGTGCCCTACCGCGGGCGGCTGGCCGAGTTTGTGTATCAGATGGTCGGCGGCGTGCGCAGCGCGATGGGCTACCTCGGCTGCGGCACGGTCGATGACCTTCGCACCAAGACCAAGTTCGTGCGCGTCAGCCGCGCGGGAGTGGTCGAGAGCCACCCGCACGATGTGAAGATCACGAAGGAAGCGCCGAATTACATGCCTGAAGGAAGGCAATAGGGACGAAGGCACGGAGAGGTAGCGACGAAGCGACGAAGCGACGGAGTAACGAAGGGACGAAGGGATGCGATCGATCGCAGAAGTCGAGTCCTGGAAGGAGTCGCTCTACGTTCGACAGGAGGGGGTCCGTGAGTTTTGGTCAGATGCCGTCAAGAGACTCAAACGAGAGAAGCGATACGCAGATGCTGCCGAGATCTGTCGACAACAGATCCCTTTGCCAGCCGCGTTCCGAGACTTGATGGTGAGTCTCCGCGCGCTGATTCGCCAGAAACGCAAAGCCAAAGCCACTTGCGAAGATCTCCTGCGAGAGCTGTTCGAAGTCGCGGTGTACGGCGATGTTCTGACCCGCTTCCCGTACGTCGAGTTGGCGCGTCCGATTCTTGGCGAGAAATCGGTTCGAGGGTACCCCGGATATGGCATCGCTGAAATCGCACACCGCAACGGCGCGCGCTCTCGGATGCGATTCGACTACGAGCAGATTGGATACCGAAACGTCACCTGGCTTGGCGCCAGCGATCGAAAGTGGCTGTTGGAGGCTTGGGGAGAACCAAAGCGACACTCGGATCCGTTTGAGCAATTCCAGCCAGATTGGTTGCGTGCGCTCGATGAATTTGCGCGGGCTCTCGAATCGCAAGAAAAACGATCGCAGCAAGAATGGCAAGACCTGATCCGTGCGGCCCCAGCAGAAAGAAGGCGGCGCTGGTGGTGGCCGTTTGGGTAGTCTACGGGGCAACGCGGCGCCCTAGTCTGCTTCGATTCTCTTTCGCAACAGAGCGATCTTGTGCTCGATCTCACGGATGACATCCTGCTGTTTCCGGTCGTCGATGGCATCAGTCTTGAGAAAATACAGGGCCTCCTGGTGCTGATCGATTGCCTTCTTGAAGTCGCCTTTGAACTCGTGCTTGTGCGCTGCTGCGAGGAATGAATCAAGCTGAATCTGCCTGATTTCCTCCTTGAGTTCGCGTTCGATCCGGGACAGCGGCTCAGGATCCATTGCTGATTTCTTGAGATCCACGATCTTTATCACGGCACCACTGAGCGCAGACGCAGCGGACTTGGCGCTTGAGGCCAGTTCTCTTTTCTGTCTTGCAGTGGCCACGACCTCGGCGGCTTCTTCAACGATCACTCGATCCTTGTGCACGCAGGCTTCTTGGAGTGCACCCGCTAGGTTCTTGACCCCGAAACGGATTCCGCGAGACTCCAACTCCTTGAGGTCCTTCAGCTTGTCGATGATGATGTCCAGGCGCGAGAGCTTCGTTCGAATGCTCCTCGATGCATTGATAATCGTTTGAGACTCGGTGATCAAACGGAGCCGCTCCGAGACCACCTCGCGAATCAGGGGCTCGCACTTGCTGCACACACCCAACTCCCCGGTGCGCAAAAAGAACCCGGATGCGCTGCAATACTTGCAAGTGCCCATCCTTCAACTCCCAACGAGCGGATTGTACGTTCCAGTTCGCTGGGTCGTGGAAATTCAGCCTGCGCGGTGTTGCCTCAGGTCCTCAAGCGAAACGAACTTGAGCGTCGCTTCGTGGGTGGCTTCGAGGATGACTCTCGGCGCCATGCCGGCTTCGAAAGCCTCCTGCCATCGGGCAGCGCACAGGCACCAGCGGTCGCCGGGCTTCAGACCGGGGAAGCCGGGGCCGGGAGTGGAGAGGTCGTTGCCGCAGGAGCGCGAGAACTCCAGAAACTCGCGCGTCATCACGGCGCAGACGCTGTGCACGCCCGCATCATCCGCGCCCGTGTTACAGCAGCCGTCGCGGTAGAAGCCGGTGAACGGGTCGGTGGAGCAGGGCTGGAGCGGGCCGCCGAGGACATTCTTCGCGCTGGAGACGAGGGCGGCGGGGTGGCCGTTGGATTGGGCGTGCGTGTTCATGCCAGGGTCCTGGCTAGTGCCTGATGCCTAGTGCCTAGTGCCTAGTTCTACACATTGAACAAGAAATAGCACACATCCGCATCCTGCACGACGTAGGACTTGCCCTCGATGCGCATGCGGCCCTTTTCGCGGATCGCCTTTTCGCTGCCGAGTTCCTCGAGATCGCTCACACTGTAGACCTCGGCGCGGATGAAGCCGCGCTGCATGTCGGTGTGGATCGATGCCGCGGCCTCGGGCGCCGTGTCGCCGATGTGGATCGGCCAGGCGCGGATTTCCTTGGGGCCGCAGGTGTAGAACGAGCGCAGGCCCAGCAGGCGGTAGATGCCGTGGGCCACCGCGTCGAGAGCCGGCTCTTCGAGATCGAGCCCGGCGAGCATCTCGGCCCGGTCCGCATCGTTCATCTCGGCAAGTTCAGCCTCGATCTTGGCGCAGACGGGAATCACCTCCATGCCCTCCTCCTTGGCTCGCTCGCGGACACGCAGCGCGTGCTTGCCCTGGCCGTGGATGTCGTCCTCATCGACGTTGGCGACGTAGAGCACGCGCTTGGCGCTGAGGATGCCCAGGCTCTTGAAGGCGCGACGATGGTCCGGGTCGTCGAACTCGTGGGCCTCGATGATCACACGCGCGGGCTTGCCCTTGCCCAGCACGTCGCGCAATCGAAGCAGCACATCGAGCCGGGCCATCGCCTCGGCGTCTTTGGCTTTGGCGGCCCGTTCGGCCTTGGGGATCGCGCCCTCGACGGTCTCGAGGTCCGCGAGCATGAGTTCCGTCTCGATGATTTCGATGTCGCGGATGGGATCGACGGGGCCGGCGACGTGCGTGATCTCCTCGCCACCGGGCGCTTTCTCGAAGCAGCGCACGATGTGCACGATCGCATCGACCTCGCGGATGTGCGAGAGGAACTTGTTGCCCAGGCCCTCGCCCTTGCTCGCGCCGGCGACGAGGCCCGCGATATCGACGAGGCGCAGCGATGAGGGCGTGATCTTCTGGGTCTGGATGTGCTTCGCGATGGCCTTGAGCCGCGGGTCGGGGATCATGACGATGCCGACGTTGGGCTCGATGGTCGCGAAGGGATAGTTCGCGGCCAGCGCGCCCGCGCGCGTCAGCGCGTTGAACAGCGTCGATTTACCGACGTTGGGCAGACCGACGATGCCGGCATCCATAGAACAGGCACCAGGGATCAGGGACCGGGGACCAGTACGGAATAGGGGGCGGGATAGTAGCGGGAGCGGCCCGGCATAGGCTTGGGTGGGCACAAGGAGCAGAGCGATGGACGACCGGTCACTAATGACCAAGTGGTGGCACGATGCGTGGAAAGAGGGCCTGTGGGCAGCATCGTGGGACAATTCCCTGCAGGGCCTGACAGCGGCGCAGGCGGCGTGGAGGCCCGCGCCCGGGCGCCACTCCATCTGGCAGATCGTCTCGCACATGACGTTCTGGCGCGAGGATGCGCTGGGGCGCCTCAAGGGCAAGGCCGCACCGTCGGATGAAGAGGTCGCGCGCCAGAACTTCCCGGAGCCCAAGGACGCGAGCGACAAGGCCTGGCGCGATGCCGTTCAGCGCTTCTCGCGCTCTCAGGAGGCGGTCGGCAAGGCGCTGGCCGATGCGGGCGTGAGCATCGAGCGGCTGGCGTACATGCTGCCGCACGACTGCTACCACATGGGGCAGATCAACTACATCCGCGCGATGCAGGGAATCAAGACGATCGAGTGAGCGGTCCCCGGGGTCGGAGGATTCGATCCATGTCGAAAGTCAACCCGAAGCAGAAGCTGGCGATCATCAAGGAACACTGGAAGCCGCACATCGCGGGTGAACTCAACGGCCAGATGGTCAAGCTCGTGAAGTTCAAGGGCGAGTTTGTCTGGCACCATCACGAGCGCGAGGACGAGATGTTCCTCGTCGTGCGCGGCCGATTCCGCATGGAGTTCCGCGACCGGCACGAGTGGATCGAAGAGGGCGAGTTCATCATCGTGCCGCGCGGCGTCGAGCACCGGCCGGTGGCCGAGACCGAGTGCGAGGTCATGCTCTTCGAGCCGGCGACCACGCTCAACACCGGCAACGTGCGCAACGAGCGGACGCTAGAGAAGCTGCAGAGGGTGTGACGCCGGTGTCACCGTGCCACCGATTCCTGTCATCAGGAATCGGTGCCGTCTCTCAAGTCGCACCGATCACGCAGAGCCGTGATCGGTGGCACGAGGGATCGGCCGCCAGCGATCCGGCTCGTTGATCGCTTCGGCGAGGCGCTTCAGGTACATCTCACGGGGGATGAGACACGCGCCGAAGCGGGCGACGTGGTCCGTCACCATCTGCGTGTCGAACAGGCGGTAGCCGCAGGCCGCGAGGTGGCGCACCAGCGTGACCAGGCAGACGCTGGAGGCGTTGGTGCCGTCGAGCGGGTGCTGGGACCCATCCGGGCGTCGCGCCCGGGCGATGTGGAACATCGATTCGCCGAAGAACGCCGCGCCGAGCGACACGCCGTAGACGCCCCCGACGAGCGATTCGCGTCCCGTGCGCGGATCGGTGCGCCAGGCCTCGATGCTGTGGGCGCAGCCGTGGCGCGCCAGCGTGCAGTACCACTCGAGGATCGTCGAGTCGATCCAGCCGCCGTCGTGGCCCTCGCCGCGCCGTCGCCGGCGAGGTCGTGCACACCCCTCCATCACGCGCGCGAACGCCGTGTCGAAGCGGATGATGAACCGCCCGGAGCGGATGTGCTGCTCGAGCCGGCGCGGGGCGTGGAAGCCCTCATCCTCAGACAGCGGGAGGACGCCGCGCGGGTCCGGGCTGCACCAATCGATGTGCGAGAGGCGCTCGCGATCCGGGCGCGCCTCCGGGTCGGCCATGGGAAAGAAACCGTGCCGGTACGCGTCCAGAAGCGCCTGAACCACGTGCTGTTCGCTGGGCTTTCGACGGCTCATGGACCGGCGCCCCTGCCTCCTGCGATCGACGCCTCCGCCGATTCAAGGATCAGGTGGATGAGCACCTGGTGGGCTTCCTGCACATGCTCGCCTCGCTCGCCGGCGACCACCACGGCGTGGTCGCACAGCGGGGCGCACTCGCCCCCGCCGCGCCCCAGCAGGCCGATCGTCGTGACGCCCATCGAGCGGGCGGTGTGCAACGCCGCGACGAGGTTCGGGCTCTTGCCGCTGGTGGAGAAAACCACGAGCGCATCGCCTCGCCGCGCCAGCCCCTGAACCTGGCGAGAAAAGACGTGTTCGAAGCCGAAGTCGTTGGCGATGCAGGTGAGCGCGGTCGGGTCGGCGCACAGGCACACCGCCGGGAGCGGGCGCCGGGTCTCGCGGTAGCGACCGATAAGTTCCTCCGCCAGGTGCAGGGCGTGGGCCGCGGAGCCGCCGTTGCCGCACGTGTAGACCCGGCCGCCGGTCGAGAAGCAGCGGACGATCGCGGCGCAGGCCGCCTCGACGGCGTCCGCCGAGCGCGCCAAAGCGGCGACGGTGGCGGCCGAGCGCTCGATATGGGCCAGGAGTTGGGTGCGGTCAAACGGCATGACGACCAGCCGGGATTCAGCCTACAGAAACCGCCGCGGACAAAGCGGCGCCGCCCTCCACGACAACATGCCATCGTTTGCGGGGCGGTGACGGAAGTCGAAGGGCAATTCCCAAACGGGGCGCGCGGCTATGATCTCTGTCCCGCGTTTTTGGGCGGACAGCGGGGCAGCGCGCGGGCGCTGTCGCGCGGCGAGGGCGTAGCTCAGTTGGCAGAGCAGCGGCCTTTTAAGCCGCTGGTCGAGGGTTCGAGTCCCTCCGCCCTCATTGGGTTTCTGGTCTCGCGGCCTCGGAAACGGATTGAGAGGTCGATCCATCGGCACTCGGGTTCTTCACGCGAACTGGACGGGCGGCGGGCTGTGGCTTTGGGCCGAGCATGAACCCGCATCCGCGCCGTCCGCCCGGTCACCCGGGACGGATGACCAGGCGCCCATCCACCCGTGGGCGGACGATGTCGGTTCGCTCAGGGAACTGCTCCACCAGGGCGGGTTGGAGGTTGACGCCGCGCGCGAGGGCGCGGTCACGCTGCGACTTCCGACGGTCGGAACCGAACCGGTCCCCAGCCCGAGCCTGGCGCACGCCGAAGGTCGGGTGGCTCATGCGCGCCCGGCCGGCGAGGGCCAATCGGCGGCGCGATTGGCCTCGTGGGCGGTGCCGGCTATCCGCATTCCGCCCGGTCAGGCGCCGGCGCTGCTGGAGCGAGTCGAAGAAGCCGCCGCCGCGCCCGGTTCTACCAACGGCAATGGGCGATTGGCGCACCTCGTGCCCGGCGCTTCGGTTCGGTTCTTCGCGGCCGCGTCGCGCGTCGCACGGTGGCTGCTCTGCCAGCAGCGGTTCGTGCCCTCGGTCGAGAGCGATACCGGCGGCGTGCTCACCGGGCGGTGGGCGCCGTGGCTGGGAGATCAGGCCGCGGCCGAGCGCCTCGCCTCCCTCGTCGCGGGCATGCCCCCCGTGGCGCGCAGCGCCGACGACATGTTCGCGCACGACGGCGCGGCGATCGCGCAGGACTTCCTGCTGCGCGTGGTCGACGCCTGGAGCCGTGCCGCGCTCGAGAAGGAAGGCATGGCAGAGGCCATCGAAGGGCGCGACGCCGCCGCATCGGGCGAGGTCGCCTGGCTCACGGGGCTGCTCGGGGCTTCGGACCAGGTGCTCGTCGATGAATCGCGCCGGGTTCCCGTCGCCAAGACGGTGCGCCGCTGGCTGGCCAACCTCCTGGACCGTGGCGCGGGCGGATCGTGGCGCCTGTGCCTGCGCCTGAACGAGCCGCTGTTCCTCGGCGCGCTGCGGGACCTCGAGGAGCCGGACGAGAAGATCGTCTGGATCCTGTCGTTCCATCTCCAGTCGGTCGAGAACGCGACGGTGATCATCGACGCGGAAGACGTGTGGGCGCTCCACGCCGACTCGGCATCGGTCGGGGGCCGGCGCGTCGATCGTCCTCAGGACCTCGTGCTCACGGAGCTCGGGCGCGCTGCGCGGCTCTACCCGCGGCTGGAGCGAGCGCTCTCCGAGAGCGAGCCGGTGTCGGTCGAACTCAATACGCGGCAGGCGTACGAGTTCCTGCGCGAGGTGAGACCGCTGCTCGTCGAGCAGGGCTTCGGCGTCGTGGCGCCCGATTGGTGGGAGAGCCCGGCCGCGCGGGTCGGCGCGCGATTGCGACTCGCTCCGCCGCAACCGGGCGCCGGACGCGGGGCCTCCGGGCGGCCATCGAGCGTCGCACCGCCGCGCCTTGGGCTGCGCTCGATCGTGGGCTACCAGTGGCAGCTAGCGGTGGGCGACACGCCGCTGAGCCTCGAAGAGTTTCAGAAGCTCGCGGCCAAGCGAGCGCCGCTGGTGCGCATCGACGGGCGGTGGGTCGAGGTGCGACCGGAGGATGTGCAGGCGGCGGCGCAGTTCATCCGCGCCAACCCCGGCGGCGAGACCACGGTGGGCGAGGCGCTGCGCATCGCGTTCCGCACGGAATTGGCGCAGACCGGCCTGCCGATCATGGGCATCGATGCGTCCGGCTGGGTCGCCGACTTGCTGGAGGGCGCGGCGGGCGGCGCCGAGCGAATCTCGATGCTCGCGACGCCGTCAGCGTTCCACGGCGTGCTCCGCCCGTACCAGTCGCGCGGCCTGTCGTGGCTGGCGTTCCTGGACGCGCTCGGGCTGGGCCCGTGCCTCGCCGACGACATGGGACTGGGCAAGACCATCCAGCTGCTGGCGCTGCTGGTGCACGAGCGCGAGCAGGCGGCCCGGGCGCGCGATGCGGCCGGCGCGACCGAGATCGGGCCGACGCTGCTCGTGGTGCCCATGTCGATCGTGGCCAACTGGGTGCGCGAGGCGGCGCGGTTCTCGCCTACGCTGCGCGTGCTCGTGCATCACGGGAGCGACCGTGCGGCGGGCGACGACTTCGTGCGCCGGGCCCTGGGCAGCGACCTCGTCATCACGACGTACGCGCTGGTGCACCGCGACCGGGCCCTGCTGGAACTCGTGCCCTGGTTCCGCGTGGTGCTCGACGAGGCGCAGAACGTCAAGAACCCCTCGGCAAAGCAGAGCCAGGCGGTGCGCGCGCTCGAGGCGCCGCGCCGAACAGCCCTCACCGGCACGCCGCTGGAGAATCGCTTGAGCGAACTCTGGTCGATCATGGATTTCTGCAACCCGGGGCTGCTGGGCTCGCTCGGCGAGTTCCGGCGCACCTTCGCCGTGCCGATCGAGCGGTACCGCGACAAGGAGAAGGCCTCCCGGCTGCGCTCGCTGGTGCGCCCGTTCGTGCTGCGCCGTCTCAAGACCGACCCGAGCGTGATCGCCGACCTGCCCCCGAAAGTGGAGACCAAGCAATTCTGCCGCCTCACTTCGGAGCAGGCGTCGCTCTACGAGACGTGCGTCAAGCAGATGCTCGGCGAGGTCGAGGGGGCCGAGGGCATCCGCCGGCGCGGGATCGTGCTCACGGCGCTCGTGCGCCTCAAGCAGATCTGCAACCACCCCGCGCAGCTGCCGGCCGAGGAGAAGGGCCTGCGCGATCCGGCCGCGGCCCTCGACCCCGCGCGCTCGGGCAAGTGCATCCGCATCCTCGAACTCCTGGACGAAGTGATCGCCGAGGGGGATCAGGCGCTGGTCTTCACGCAGTTCCGCGTCATGGCCGAGATGCTCGCGGCGATGCTGCGCCACCGGCTCGACCGCGAGGTTCTGCTGCTCCACGGCGGCACGCCCAGCGCGGAGCGCCAGGAGATCATCGATCTGTTCCAGCGCCCCGACCGCGTGGCGCCCGTCCTTGTGCTTTCGCTCAAGGCCGGCGGCGTCGGGCTGAACCTCACCGCGGCGAGCCATGTGTTCCACTTCGATCGGTGGTGGAACCCGGCCGTCGAGAACCAGGCGACCGACCGCGCCTTCCGCATCGGCCAGACGCGGACCGTCAACGTGCACAAGTTCGTGGTCAGCGGCACGCTGGAAGAGCGCATCGACCAGATGATCGAGAGCAAGACCGCGCTGGCGGAAGATGTCATCGGCTCCGGCGAGGCCTGGCTCACCGAACTCTCGACCGCGGCCCTGCGCGACATCCTGACCCTGCGCCCGGATGCGGTGGAGGAGGAATGATGAGGGCGGTGCTGTGACGCGATTCCCCGATCGACGCGGCGTGGGCAACCCACTGAGCGATCGCGCACGGCGCGTCCGCGGCGGGGTCCGCCTGCTCGCCAAGCAGTGGCCGATGTCGCTCTCCTGGGCCGGCACGGGCTGGCTGGGGTCGATCTCATCTCGATTCTCTGAGAGCGTTCTCGCGGAGGGCTTCCAGTACGCACGCCAGGGCCAGGTGCGCTCGCTGGAGTTCGCGCCCGGGCGCGTGACCGCCTCGGTGCAGGGGCGCGCGGTGCGCCCATACCGCGTCGTGCTTCAGGTGCGACCGTTCGATGATGCGCAGTGGTCCGCGGTCGTCGAAGCCATGGCCGACCGGGCACGCCACAGCGCTCGCCTGCTCGCGGGCGAATTCGATGAATCGTTCGAGGAGCCCTTCGCGGCGATCGGTCTCCATCTCTTTCCCAGTGCCGAAGGAGATCTGGTAGCCGCCTGCGGCGCGCCGAGCGAACGGCCGTGGTGCAAGCACGCGGCGTGTGCTGTGCTCGTCGTCGCCGAGGCCATCGAGCGCGATCCGCTGCTGCTGGTGATGCTCCGCGGGCTTCCCGGCGAAGAACTCGTCGAACGACTGCGCGACCGGCGCTCGGCCAAGGGCGCGGCTGCCTCGGGCAAGGGCCAATTCGCCGTCAGCACAACCGGCGCCGCCGAGCCGCCCCGGTCGCCGCCGCTCGAGCAATGCCTGGAGCACTTCTGGGAGCCAGGGCCGGAACTCGAAGAGATTCAAACTCCGCTCCGTCCCCCTGAGGTCAGTCACGCGCTGCTTCGCCGACTCGGACCGAGCCCGTTTGAGGAAGGCAAGTTCCCGATCGTGGGCCTGCTCGCCACCTGTTACGACGCGATCAGCCGCTCCGCCCTCTCCGGCGAAGTGGTCCCGCCGCCTTCCGATGGCGGTCCCGCCTGATCCCGGCGGCAATGTAGATCCGGCCACGCCCCGGCTCTTGGAACTCCGCCCTCGATCCCCTACACTCCCGCCGCTTTCCCGAGCAAGGGGCCGGCCGTGACGGACCCCGCCCGAGGCCCAAGGCCAAGGGCGGATGAGGCGCGGCTGAAGGCTCTCTGTTCAGCGGCACTGGAGGGTCTTGCCCCGGGAAGCAGCCGCGGTCGCGCAGGGTCACGCCGGCACAAGCCGGGAACCCCGCGGCGGGCCGCGTCGTCGGTTCGCTGCGACGGCCTTCGCTGTGAGGGCCGGCAGAACGGGTTCCCACCTCCGTGAAGGAGGGGCCGCGCCGGTTCGCACCGGCGACGTGCTTGGCAGGAGACTTCCCGGTCGCGACGATTCAGCGCCTCGTTTCACGGGCGCCCGGCGTCGTGCAACAATCAACGCGGCGGCCGCGATCTTGGCCCGTGGTGTAATGGCAGCACAAGGGTCTTTGGAACCCTTGGTCATGGTTCGAATCCATGCGGGCCAGTTCCACGCGGGCGCGCCGCACCGCCGCGTCTGAAGCGCGCGACCGCCGACGGACATGAACAGCAGGCCCTCAGCCATCATCCTCGCCGCGGGCAAGGGCACGCGGATGAAGTCAGACCTGCCCAAAGTCGTGCACGAGGTGGCGGGGAGCCCGATGGTGCGCTGGGTGGCGAGGGCGTGCGCGGGCGCGGGCTGCGGCAGGGTGATCCTCGTGGTCGGGCACATGCAGGAGTTGGTACGTCGGATCTTCGCGGACTGGGACCAGCAGAAAGAAGGAGCGGCGGTGGAGTTCGTCGAGCAGACAGAACAGCACGGAACGGGCCACGCGGCGGCCTGCGCCGCGCCGCGCCTGGAGCGCGAGGCCGCGGAGCCCGGCAATGCCGTGTTCGTGCTGGCGGGAGACGGGCCGCTCGTCCGCGCTTCGACGATCCGCTCGCTGGGCGAGCACCACCGGCGAACCGGGGCCGCTGCAACCATGGCCACGGCGGTCATCGACGATCCCATCGGCTACGGTCGGATCACGCGCGACGCGCAGGGGCGTTTCAGCGCCATCGTCGAGGAAAAGCACCTGACGGCGCAGCAGCGGGGCATCCGCGAAGTCAACCCCAGTTACTACTGCTTTGACGCTCAGGCGCTCTTCAGCGCGCTCCCGGCGCTGAAGCGCAATAGCGTCGCGGGCGAGTACTACCTCACCGATGTGCCCGAGATGCTGCTCAAGCGCGGCATGCGCGTGGAGACGATGCAGGGTGTGCGCGCCGAAGAGGTGCTCTCGGTCAACACGCCCGAGCAACTGGCCCAGGTGGATCGGATTCTTCGCGAGCGAGACGGCGCGGCGGATCGCGCCATCGCGGGAGGTCGCCGATGAGCGAGCCGACGAACTCCAACGACATCAAGATCTTCGCGGGGCGGCACTGCATCGACCTCGCCCAGAGCATCTGCAATCACCTCGATATGCCGCTGGGCGAAGCACGCACCGAGGTGTTCCCCGACGGCGAACTGCTCGTGACGCTGGAAGAAGATGTGCGCGGGCGCGACTGCTTCGTCGTGCTCTCGACGTGCCAGCCCGTCAACGAAAACGTGATGGAGCTGCTGATCTTCGCCGACTCGCTCCGGCGCGCCAGCGCCAAGCGCATCACCGCCGTGATCCCGTATTTCGGCTACGCGCGCCAGGACCGCAAGGACAAGGGGCGCACGCCCATCACGGCCAAGCTCGTCGCGAACCTCATCACCGAGGCGGGCTATCACCGGGTGCTCGCGCTCGACCTTCACGCAGCCCAGTTGCAGGGCTTCTTCGATCTGCCGGTGGATCATCTGGCCTCGGCCCCGGTCTTTCATAAATACTTCACCAAGGTGCGCGATGAGATGGGCGACCTCGTCGTCGTCAGCCCCGATGTGGGCAACGTCAAGGTCGCCAACATGTACGCGCAGATGCTCGCCGGCGATCTGGCCATCGTCCACAAGCGGCGCGTCTCCGGCAGCGAGGTCGTGTCGAACACGCTCGTCGGCGATGTCGCCGGCAAGACGGCCCTGATGGTGGACGACATGATCTCCACCGGCGGCACGGTCTCCGAGGCCGCCAAGGTGCTGAAAGATCACGGGGCCAAGGACTGCTGGGTCGCCGCGACTCACGCCGTCATGGTCGGCGACTGCGTGCAGCGCCTGTCGCGCAGCCCGATCAGCCGAATCGTCGTGACCGACAGCATTCCCACCGACCACCGCTTCGACCCCATCAAGAGCAAGGTCAAGGTCCTGCCCGTGGGCAAGTTGCTCAGCGAGGCGATCCATCACATCCATCACAACCGCTCGGTGAGCGCGTTGTTCAGACAGTTCGCCGAGTCCAAGAGGTAGGCCTGATATCGGCATCTCGACCGATGCCGGGTCCCCGGTCCCTGGTCCCTTTCGTTCGGAGTTCCCCATGCTCAGCGCACACACACTCAAAGCCAGCCCCCGCCAGCACACCGGCAGCCGCCACGCCAAGCGCGACCGCGCCGCCGGCCTGCTCCCGGCGGTCCTGTACGGTCACGGGCAGAAGCCCGTCTCGGTCTCGCTGCACGCCCACGAGGCGGCGCACCACATCCACTCGGGCGAGAAGGTCTTCACGATCGACCTCGCGGGCGAGGCCAAGGGGCAGACGGTCATCCTCAAGGACCTGCAATTCGACTATCTCGGTACCAACATCATCCACGTGGACCTGGCGCGCGTGGACCTCGACGAGCAGATCGAGGCCCAGGTGCCGACTCACCTCATCGGCGAGGCGATCGGAATGAAACACGCCGGCGCGATCCTGACCCATCCGCGTGTGACCATCACCGTCCGTTGCACGGTGCGCACGCTGCCTGATCACATCGACATCAACATCGCCAACCTCGATCTCGGCCAGTCGGTCCACGTGCGCGATGTCGTCCTCCCGCCGGGCGTGACCGCCGTCGACGATCCCGACGCCGTGATCGCCTCGATCAGCCTTATGAAGGAAGAGGTGGAGCCCACGGCGGAGGCCGCCGCGGTCGAGGGCGAAGCCGCCGAACCGGAAGTCATCACCGCCCGCAAGGCCGAAGGCGAGGAAGAGGGCGCCGAGGGCGAGGGCAAGAAGGATGCGAAGGGCGCCGCGCCGGCCAAGGGCGCGGCACCGGCCAAGGGCGCCGCGCCCGCCAAGGGCGCCGCGCCGGCCAAGCCCGGCGCCGACAAGGCCCCGGCCGACAAGGGCGGCAAAGGCAAGAAGGAGTAGGAGTGAAGTTGATCGTCGGACTGGGCAACCCCGGCGCTCAATACGAGCGCACGCGGCACAACGCCGGCTTCATGGCCGTGGACCGGCTCATCTCCCGGTTCGCGCCGGGAGCGCCGGCCCGCGCGCGCTTCCACGCCGCCACGTGGGAGGCGGATCTGCCCGGCCCCGCCGGTCCCGAGCGCTGCATGATGCTCAAGCCGACCACGTACATGAACCGTTCCGGTCTGAGCGTGGGGGAGGCCGTTCGGTTCTACAAGGTCGATCCCGCCGCCGACCTCTTTGTCATCGTGGACGACGTTTATCTTCCATCCGGCGCGATCCGCATCCGCGAGGGCGGCTCGCCGGGCGGGCACAACGGGCTCGACGACATCCAGCGCGCCTTGGGCACCGACCGCTACCCGCGCCTGCGTATCGGCGTCGATGCGCCCGGCCCGGCGCCGCAGGCCGACTACGTCCTCGGGCGCTTCACCGACGAGCAGTGGACCCTGGCGGGCCCGGCGATCGACCGTGCGGCCGAAGCCGCCGCCGTGTGGGTCGCGTCCGGAATCACCACCGCGATGAACCGATTCAACGCGCCCGCGGCGACGGCCCGGCCCTCCGGCCCGGGCGCGGCCACGCCACCGGCGCGTCAACCCGACGAACCCGGAATCAAGCAAGTCACCAGCCCGGCGCCACGCCGCGCGGAATCTCAGGAAGGCGACGAATCATGAGCGAATCCAAGGGGAGACAGTTCCAGTACGAGGCGATGTTCCTGATCAGCCAGTCCGTGGCCGCCGACCTCGGCGCCGCGGTCGAGCACATCAAGAGCATCATCGCCCGCTCGCACGCCAGTCTCGTGGCCATGCGCAAGTGGGACGAGCGGCGACTGGCCTACGAGATCGACAAGCAGAAGCGCGGCACGTACATCCTCGTCTTCTTCACTTGCGACCCGGTAAACGTCGCCCACATCGAGCGCGACGCCAACCTCAGCGAGCAGATCATGCGCATGCTCATCCTCCGCGCCGACCATCTGTCTCTCGAAGAGATGCAGGCGGCCGACGGCCAGCGAGAGCTCGAGACCGAGGCCGCGCTTCGCAAGGCCAAGGCCGAGGCCCAGCAGCAGCCTCAACCGCCGGCGGCGCAGGAGACGCCCGAAACGTCGGAGTCTCCCGAGGCGGAGTCGGAAGAGGAAGCCGCCGAAACTCCCGCGTACTAGGATCGCACCCTCCAGCCCACGGCGGAGCCGAAAGGAGGCCACATGGCCGGCTCGTACAACAAGGTCCTGCTCATCGGCAACCTGACGCGCGACATCGAACTGCGCCAGTTGCCCAACAGCAACACCTCGGTCGCCAACATCGGCCTCGCCGTCAACCGGCGCTTCCGCACCGCCGACGGCGAGAACCGCGAGGAGACGACCTTCGTCGATTGCGAGGCCTTCGGGCGCACCGCGGAGACCATGAGCCAGTATTTGCGAAAGGGCCGCCCGGTCTTCATCGAGGGGCGCTTGCGCCTGGACCAGTGGGAGGACAAGGAGGGCCAGAAGAGATCGAAGATGAAGGTCATCGTCGAGGGCTTCCAGTTCCTCGATTCTCGCGGCGGCGGCGGCGAGGGCGAGGAAGGCGGCTCACGCGGCGGCGAGGGCGGATCGCGCCGAGCCGCTGCGCCCGCTCGCGCCCCGGCCGGCGGCGGCGCGAACTACGAACCCGTTCCGGAAGACGACATTCCGTTCTGAAAGGGGACCAACCCGGGCGACACGGAGTTCTGAACACACCATTGGTTTGATTCTCCGTGCCTCCGCGTCTCCGTGGTGAATCCGAAACCGTTGGGGCTCGCCGTCGCGGGCTCCTCAACTTTCGAAGACGAAAGGACAGCGATCATGCCGAAGACCGTCAAACTGCTGCTGACCGACACCGTTGAAAGCCTGGGCATCGTGGGCGATGTGGTGACCGTGCGCTCGGGCTACGCGCGCAACTATCTCCTGCCGCGCGGGATCGTCACCGAGCCGAGCGAAGAGAAGATCGCCGCCCTCGCGTCCAAGCGCGCCGAGGCCGAGAAGCTGCTTGCCGCCCAGCGCGCCCAGCGCGAACACATGGTCGAGAAGCTCTCGGGCGTCGAGATCAGCCTCGAGCGTTCCTGCAACGATCAGGGCATGCTCTACGGCTCGGTCACGCAGCAGGACATCGCGGCGGCCCTCAACGCCCTGGGCTTTGGCGTGCGCCCGCGCGATGTGCGCCTCGGCCACCCGATCAAGCGCGTGGACCACTTCGACATTCTCATCAAGCCCGAGGCGGACCTCGAAGCCCACGTCAAGCTCCACGTGCAGGCCGACCGCCCGCTGGACCTGCACCGCGAGGAGGCCCCCGCCGCGGGCGCGCCCGCTCCAGCGCCCGCCGAGCCGGGCGCGGCGGAAGCCGCGGCGGCCGCGTCAGGCGAGAAGCCGGCCAAGGGCAAGCACGCCGAAGACGCCAAGGGCGCTGAGAAGAAGGACAAGGCTGACAAGGGCGACAAGCGCGCCAAGGGCGAGAAGCCCGAGAAGGGCGACAAGCCGGAGAAAGGCGACAAGAAGCCGGCGACGGCCGGCGAGAGCGCCGAGAAGCCCAGGAAGAGCGGCTGGGATGTGAAAGTCCCGGAGCCCGAGATCGATATCCCCAAGCCCCGAGGCCGCCGGCGCTGATCGATTCACGCCGCCGCGGAGAACCGCCCGCTCTCAAGCCGATCGCGCAAGCGCTGGCGGTCTCCCGGCACGATGAACCGCTTGAAGTTGCACGCCATGCGCACGGGCCCGCGCGCCTCGACATCGTCCTGCTCGACCCATACGACGTCGGCCAGCGCGTACACGGGGCGGCGCTCGGAGATCGCCAGGTTCTGCGCACCGGGCAACTCGATGCGCACCGCGATCTCGGTTCCGGGGTCGATCGGTTCATCGACCTCGAAGCGCATCCCGCCTTCGCTGATGTCGTACGCGTGCCCCTGCCACTGGAACTTGTCCGAGTTCATCGGGCGCACCTCGACGCCCGTGTACATGGACGGCAGAACAAAGCGGGGGAAACGTCTTCGTTCCTTGGCCTTCGGGCGATCCTTCGCCACCGCGGTTGTCATGAGCCGGCTCCAGGCGAAGCGTGCCGGGTATTGGCCGCGGCTGCCGACAAATGCCGCGACCACCCTGGACCTATCGGTCTCGCTCCGCCGGGACTTGATTGTCAGGGCAAAACACCCCGGATTGCAAGCCGCCGCCCCGGATGTGGATATCTCGGTCCGGGCCTACCGGCCGCCCGCCGGCTCCGCCTCGGGGCGCAGCGGGATGTTGAGCACGCCCTGCGCGGACCCCAGCGACCTTTCGAGCCGTCCCCGGAAATCCGGGGGAAGGCTCTCGCGGATGGACCGCGACAGGTCCGGCGGCACATCGAACACCCGCCCGTCGTCGGTGACGAAATGGGCGTGGTCCGACAGGTCCGCGTCGAAGCGGGCGGCCCCGTCCACGTTGGCGATTTTGCGGGCCAGCCCGGCCTGGCACAGTGCTTCGAGCGTGTTGTAGACGGTCGCGAGGCTCATGCCGGGCTCGGCGCCCTGCACCATGCGGTGCAGCGTTTCCGCCGTGGGATGGCTCTTCGTGCTCGCCAGCGCCCGGTACACGCCGACCCGCTGCCGTGTGCAGCGGAGGTTGTGGCGGCAGAATAAGGCTCGAACGTTGGGCATCGTTAGGTTGAGTGCCGAGTCGAGTCCCGGCAGATCCTCCGGGCTCGAACGCGGGGAATCTTTGGCCGCCGACCGGCACGGGGCAAACTCGCCTGTATTTGGCCGATCCCCACGGTCCTAAGGCGTGAAGACCATGCGGCAGTGGGGCACGCCGGCCTCCATGAATTCCTCGCCCTCGATCTTCCAGCCCAGGGTCCTGTAGAACCCCACGGCGTCGGCCCGCGAGTGGCAAAAGAGCGAAGCCAGCCCCAGTTCGCCAAAGGCCCGTCGCTCCAGCTCGACGACCATGGCGCGCCCGATCCCCTCGCCCTGGCGCTGCGGATCGACGGCCATCTGCATGAGCTTGCCCGTGCCCTGCTCGGGATAGTGGGGGAGAAGGCAGACGCAGCCGATGACGCGCCTGCCCTTGGGATGCTCGATCACGGCGACGAAGTGCTCGAAGCGGTCCTCGACGCCGGGGAACTCCTGCTCGAACATCTCCATGGTGAAACCGACAGGACCGAGCAGGAGGCGCTGGCGCAGCTCGACCTCCTGCGGGTAGAGGGGGTGATTGCGCCCGATCATCTGCACACGGACCACGCGGGACTCCGAAGGAATCAGTGCTGTCGCGCCGCCAACGCCGGCCCCCTTCCGGTCCCACGTCTCCCGGAAGGGAGGCCCATAGTATCGAGTCGTGCCGCCGATTCCTGTCCAAAGGAATCGGTGTTCATCACTCTCTCACAGGGGCTTCGCGCGATGTCGCGACGCACGATCCCGGGTCCCGATGTGCTGCTCTGCGAGAACTGCGGCTACGTGCTCGAAGGGCTCGACGAGCGCGGCAGCTGTCCGGAGTGCGGCAAGGCTGTCAGCGAATCACTGTCGATGAAGCGCGTGGGCTCACCGTGGCAGCGAAGGCCTGGCCTCGGATCGTGGATCAGCACCATTCGAATGGTCGTCGGGCGGCCTGTCGCCATCTGGAATGTCGTGAGTGTCGAACCTTTGCGCGCCGCGTACTTAACGATGATCAATATCGTGCTCGCATGCGCGGGTCCCGCGATCGCCATGCTCGTGTTCTCTTTAATGCCGCCACTTCACAACCGAGACTGGTTCGGTGCGGCGCTCGTGAGCTTCCTCGCCACCTGGGCAATAGGAGCACCGGTCGTTTCCGGACTCTCCCTTATCGAGTACGCGGGAATCCGCGGTCTGGCCCATGTTCACAGATGGCGAGTGGGTCACGTGGCGGCGATCGCGATTTGCGCGCACGCATCGGTGGCCTGGCTTGGGCTGCTCGCACTCGCCATCGTGCCGCTCTTCGCGATCGAGCCGGATTGGATGATCAGCATCGTTTCAACCAGAGAAGAGTCAAGGACCCTCGCTGCGTTCGGGCTGGTTCTGCTTCTTTGCGCCATCTGGTACTCCATCCTCTGCGGCATCGGCTACAAACACATGCGTTTCGCCAACGCGCCCCGTGCTGTGCAGCCTCAGCCGCCCTCCGGCCATACCATCGAGGCTCCGCGAGCGGGCGGCGGGGGCAGCGGCGACGGGCAATAGGCCCCCGTGCGTCCTTGGTGTTGGCTGGGCGATGGACGATCAGGACTATCAGGCTTCCGGCGCGGGCACTGTCGAGGCACAGGCTCCGCCGCATCAGCCACCGACACCCGCCGTGCGGCCCCACGCGCCGTCGCGCCTCGGCGTCCTGCGCTACCCCGCGTACCGCAACGTCTGGCTCGGCTCGATGGTCTCCAACGTCGGCACTTGGATGGAGAGCGTCGGCCTGCAATGGGTCGTCGCCGAGCGCACGGGCGACATGATGGTCATGGGCTACCTCGCGCTGGCCCAACTGGGCCCCACGCTCGCCCTGGGCATCATCGGCGGCCTGACCGCCGACCGCGTCAACCGCAAGCGCATGCTGCTGGTCACGCAGACCTGCCTCATGCTCGTCGCCGCAGCCCTGACCACGGTCAGCGCGCTCGATATCGCCACACCGCGCGTGCTGATCTGGATCGCTCTCTTTCAGGGCGTGGCGATGGCCTTCAACGTGCCCGCGTGGCAGGTGCTCACGCCGCGCCTGGTGCCGCGCGCGGAACTGGCCAAGGCCATCGCGCTCAACTCGATGCAGTTCAACGTCGGCCGCGTGGTCGGCCCGGCGCTGGCGGGCATCCTCATCTCGCAGATCGGCGCGACCGGCCTCTTCCTCATCAACACGATCAGTTTCAGCGCGGTCATCGCGGCTGTCGTCGTGACGCCGGATTCACCGGCCCCGGCATCGGTGCGCGGGCGCGGCCTCAACGGCGCGATCGACCTGACGCGCGAAGCCTTTCACTTTGTCTTCACCAAGAAAGGCCCGCTTGCCGTCTTCATCGGCCTGACGCTCTTCAGCATCTTGGCCGGGCCGCTGCTGCGCATGCTCCCGCTCTTCGTCTCGCAGGTCTATCTGGCCGCGGCCCGCACCTACGGCGTGCTCTTGGCGGTCATGGGCGTGGGCGCCGTGGCCGGCGCGTTCCTGCTGCGCTTCGTGCCCGCCTGGTACCCGCGCCACCACTTCATCCCGCTGGCCATCCTCTGCGGCGGGGCCTCGATCCTCGCGCTGAGCGTCGTGCCCTCGCTCGGCTGGGCCTATCTCTGCATGGGCTTCGTCGGACTGTTCTGGATCTGGGC
>Ga0187894_10000871_pt1 | contig 40495 bp, 30 predicted proteins | sample GBC1701081metaG_FD_136650 | JGI IMG/M metagenome (GOLD analysis project Ga0187894, IMG submission 136650) | White microbial mat communities from a lava cave in the Kipuka Kanohina Cave System on the Island of Hawaii, USA - GBC170108-1 metaG ... | reverse complement strand
GTTGCCGTTGCGCCTTCGCCTTTAATATAAAGCGGTCCCAGTGTCTGCAAAAACGGACTGGGACGCAACAATAGAACATAACCTTCAGGAATTTCTTGCATGGTCATCTCTAGTTAGCTGTTGAATGAACCGCCTCTGCCTTGTCCTTCTTTGAAGCGGGTCGCGCCGGCTCTCGATTCGCCCGATTCGAGAATTTGAAAACCGCGTCGAAACTCATTTCGTTGGGCATTGCTCCAACTTAACTCCCATTGCTCATAAGCCGAAAGCCTGTCGGAGCGCATACAGCTTTGCGGGAATGCGGCGATTTGCTTTGCCAGTTGCAGCGACGCTTCAAGAGCCTTGCCTTTTTCCGCCAGCCGATTCGCCAGCCCCATCTGTACCGCTTCGTCACTGCTGACCGCCCGACCTGTGAGGATTAAATCCATCGCCCGACTGTGACCGATGAGGCGCGGCAAACGAATCGTGCCGAGGTCAATCAGCGGTACGCCGAAGCGACGACAGAAAACCCCGAAGACAGCATCACGCGCCGCCACGCGCAAATCACACCAGAGGGCGAGTTCCAAGCCGCCCGCTACGGCGTAGCCTTCGACTGCCGCAATAACCGGCTTCGATAATAACATTCTCGACACGCCCATCGGCGCAACTTCGCCGTCTTCGCTTAACGGGTTTTGGTTGCCTTCCGAGATGGCTTTCAAATCCGCGCCTGCACAGAAAACGCCGCCTGCGCCTGTGAAGACAGCGACTTTCAACGTCTCATCTTCGTCAAAGCGTTTGAATGCCTCGACCAGTTCATGCGCCGTTTGAAAATCTATAGCATTGCGAACTTCGGGACGATTGATGGTGACAATAGCGATTGCATCTCGTGTATCAAAAATGACCTTCTGCATTTGCTCTCCTCAGCAGTTTGTAATTCCAATGTAAAGCGCCGATTCTTTGTCTTTTTACTTTTGCCTTTCTACTTTTTACTTTCTCCATAATCCCCAAACGGCGCATCGCGTTTGCGGACCGCTTCGCGGAAACCGTCCCGCATCGCGTCATCGCGCCACGCAATGCCTTCGGGCGTATGTCTGGCGATGCCGTCGCAAATTGTGCCGAGCATCTGCGTTGTCCTGAGTCCCATATTCTCATACGCCTGATTGACCAGCAGTTTGCTCATTACCAGTTGATTTAAGGGAATGGTAGCGAGTTTCTGCGCCAGTTCGTCAACCGTTCGGGATAATTCTGCAAGCGGCACACTCTTTGACGCCAAGCCGACTCGTTCCGCTTCTTTGCCGGTTAGCGATTCGCCGGTCAGCATCAGACGTTTAGCGTGTTCCAGTCCCAGCCGATAAACCCACATCATCGTTGTCGGTTCGCCCCAGATGCGAGCCGGTGGGTAGCCAATCTGCGCGTCATCCGCCATATAAATCAAATCGCTGCATAGCGCAAGGTCAGTGCCGCCGCCGACACACCAGCCATGCACCTGCGCGATGACCGGCTTGGGGCTTTCCCACAACGACATATAGACGCGGACATTTTTCGACATCATCAGATAATCCTGCACCGGGTCCCAGTGTCCGCCGCCGCTCTTCTGCGTTTCAGCTTCCGCTTGTACCGCCCAGCCGAGATCATAGCCGGCGCAGAATGCCCGCCCCGCGCCGCTCAGGATAATGACGCCAACCTCTGCGTCGTCATTGGCGCGTTGGACGGCGGCGCGTAAGTCAGCAGCAAGTTCCGTCGTAATGGCGTTCAATCGCTCCGGGCGATTCAGGATGATACGGGCAATGCGGTCTTCGCTGCGATAATCAATAGTTGCAAAACTCATGGGGCATTCCTTTCCAATCCTCAAACTGCATATCAAGGGTTGCCAGTTTTATCGAACCAGGCAGATTTTTCAAGGTATGTTGTGAATGATGACGAAATTGCCTCATAGATTGGCGCAGGGAACAGAAGCGGTATCTTAATAAAGGGGAAGAGAGAACCACAGATTACACAGATTTAACACAGATTGAAAAAAGAATCTGTGCCAATTCGTCTAATCTGTGTAATCTGCGGTTGTTTTTTCGTTTACCTCAAGCGCATTGTCGGGTCGCCCAAAAGAATCCAAGTACGGCGCACATCTGAGTCGTTAATCGCAGCTTTCGCTTGCCGGATCGCTTCTCCCAGTGCCTCTGCTCCGGCATTCGGCGCAAAGAGCAAGCGATACAATTCCCGATTCATCGCTGCTTGTGTTGCAGGCGCAGTCAAACCCGACGATGCCCAGATTGCCACCGCACCGCCGCGTTCCGATTTTAGTAACGCTTCTCCGAGCGAGTCGTTTGTTGCATCCTGAAAATAGTTGTTCAGGCAGTTCATCATAACAAAGACCGGCAATGTGTTATTGGTCAAAGTTCGCGCTTCACCAGCCGTCAACAGATTGCCGCGCCATAGAGTTAATGAACCGTGCCCCGTATAGTTGACGAGTTTCTGCCCGCGATTGAGAGCCGCAACCAATTGCGACTTGGCGGTAGCGGCATCCAGTTGCCCGCGCCGCAATTCTTCAATGCGCAAGCCGTCCGGTAAGAGTTCGCGCAAGCTGCCGCTTGTCTGCTCGAAGTTGAATTCATCATTGGCATCGGCAACCAGCAATGCCTCATCCGATGCTTTCGCTTGTTCATAACGCAGCAATTTGGCGACGACATTGGCGACTTCTGCGGCGTTGCGAACCGGCAAGCGTCCGACCGCAAGTTCAGCAATGCCGTCATCGTCAAAGTCGGCAAACCAATCATCCGACCCGGTTTCTAAAAGCGCCGTGTCGAGCAGTTTCGTCGGCACAGCATCCGTGCTTCCCGTGCCGAGATAATTCTTCGCATCATAAGACGCATCGCCGACAAACATCACATAACGCGGCGCAAGACTCCAACTTGATTTTGCATAAGCGAGAAAATCTCTCAGGCTGTCTGCTGATTTATGTCCGAAGTTGAATTCATCATAGACATCAGTAATATCAACGACGGCAACGCGATAGCCTTGCGACTCGCGCAAGGCGCGAAGTGGTTCCAGCGCCGCAAAGAAATCACGCGGCGCGAAGATAACGAAATCCGCGCCGTTTGCAGTATTGCGCCAGTTTGAAATCACATTTTCTTTAACGGCAGTTGGCGCGGCAATTTGCGTATCGGCAATTGCCAGCAAGCGTCGTTCACCGCTTCCCGTCGCCGTGACATTGACTGTATACCCGCCTTTACCGCCAACGGTTTCGGCTTTCAACTCCTGAATGGCATCGGCATCGGTAACGTCAAAAACCCGCACTCCCTTTGCTGTGAATCCAGTTATTGAAACACGCTCGCCGCCTTTAACCGTAAAGCGTAGGCGATTATTATTCGCCACGAACCGCCGTTGATAGCGCAAGCGAATCGCCTCAACAAGGGAAACATCAACTGCGCTGTTCGCTGCTGTTAATCGCACCTGATTGACTCCCTCTCTGAGCCGCGACAGCGGGACAGCAAACGTCTGACGGCGATTCTCCTGATTGGTAAATTGTACTTCGCCAAGCGATGAACCGTTCAGTTGTACCGTAACGCGATGCGCGGCGGCAGTGACGCCTTGCAAGATTACTTCGAGCGTCGCTTGTCCGCCGGGATAGACGCCGGGAAGCGTCAATTCCTGTTCTACGGGTTGATTGGCGACCACCGCGCCAAAGACATTCTCTTTGTCGCCATTCAACAGCGCGGCAAAGTAGGTGCTGCGGTCGCGGCGTTCAATGGTTTCCGTAAAACTCTGCGCTGTCGTTGTTGCCGGTTGAGGCTTCATTTGTTGAACGCGCAGACCGGGGCGGTTGCCATAAGTCAGCCAGTAGACGCGCTCATCGGTTGTTGGTGAATCAAGCCCCAAGCCGTAAAACTCCACCGCATCCGTCGCATCGAAACGCCCGTCGGCTTCGCCTGTAATAGCAATTGGAATTTCGCGCCCACTGACGAACATCTGCAAGAATCGCGGATCGCCGTCTTTGCTCAAACCTGCTGTGATGAGTTCGCTTTGCAGGATGCGATAATAGCCTTCGTCTTGGACGGCGATTTTGACTGCCGCTTGATTACTCAGATGGTTTTGCACCGTGCCAGAGATTTGCACACTCTGACGCGCTGCTTTCTGATTAGACGTCGGCGCGGCATTCATCGAATCTCCGGCGGTTCGTTGTACGGGTACGGAACTCGTACCGTTCGCTTGCATCGCCTGTTGCCAGCCGAGCCGCATCAATAGTTCCGCTTGCGGCAAGGTCGGTGCTTTACCCGGCGCAGCCGCAACTGTAAACGGTCCATGCATGGTTGATTGCCCGGAAAGGTCAACATCTTCGAGCCAGTAAGTGACCATGCCAGCGCCAGAGGGCAGATTGTCCGTCCAGCTATACGGTTGTCCGGCTTGTAAGACGGTGTTATTGCCAGCCGTCAAAGCTGAACCAGCGAGCAACTGTTGATTGACGCGGGTACGTTTGCCTGCCTCGCTACGATAGAGGTTAAAGCCAAGATTTCGAGTTTCGTAGCCGGTCTGCCACTGAGCCAGTACGCGCCCGTCTTGATAGGCGAAGGCATCGAACGAAATCAATTTCACTTCGGTTGGCGCAGTAATCGAAAAATTCGTATCCGAGATGTCAAAAAAGATATTGCCGACGGCTTCAACCTTGAGGCGCGATGTAGAGTTGACATTATTCGGAATCGTCACTGTCTCTGAACCGTCATTCGGCGTACTGGCGGCAAGGGTAATCGGAAAAGTATTGCCGCCATCAGTGGAAAGCAGGATATTCACATTGGCAACGCTAACCGGCGCGGCAGTGGTATTGGCAACATTCCAGGTAACGGTCTGATTGGAATTGCCGCTCCAGCTTGCTGCGGTATTCGGTTGCGTCACGGCAAACGGTCCGGCAGTTGAAATGACGCTGACCTGCATGGCGGCATTAGCCGTGCCGCCGCCCGCCGCCCGGTTGTCGCGTGAAGTCAGACGAAAGTTGAGCGTCCGCGTTGTCGAAGGCAACACCTCGCCTGTCAGACAAGTGTTTGAACCGCAAGTGTAATTCTGCGGCGGCACATTGGCGTTATTGAGAATGTATTGCAGACGCGGGAAGGTACGGGACAACAGCACGGTTGATGGCGCAAAAGAACGAAAGATTGGGCGTATGCCGTCGTCGTTGTGCGGCGGCGCAGCAGAACTATTTGCCGGGTCATACTCTTCCCAGATGTGAGTCATAGCATCGCCGTTCGGGTCGCTAACACTAGCGGTCAAAGTAAACGGCGTATTCGCCGGAATTGGGTAGTTGCTCAATGTCGGAATTGTTGGCGGACTGTTGCCGGTTGCTGTCGTTGCCGCACAGTTACCTGAACCTGTCGCGTGAGTGAGAATTTGATTCAGGCTGACGGTATGAAAGTAGAGATCGGTTTGCGGTTGGATATTGTCCGAGCCGCAGGTGTTGTACGCCATAATTGTTGACCCGCTACCCGGTTCGTAAGCGTTTGCGCCGCTTCGTTGTCCAGATAATCCGCAATTGCCGGTGGTGCTGTTGAAGGTATGCGGAGCGCTGAATTGATGCCCGATTTCATGCGTTACGCCTTTAACAAAGATGCTGTGCGTTATGGGTGTGCCGCCCATCGTCGAAACGCCTCTGCCTTTATTGCTCGCCGAACAAACAACGCCCAATTGAGCAACGCCTGAAAAAGAGAGAAAGCCGGGGCTGACCGTAATGCCGCCGAAGACGTGACCAATATCATAGTTTGCCGAACCGATTATCGAATCAAGCCGGCTCTGATTTTCACTGAGCATCGTGCTTGGTGAACCATTCGTGTACCCATCGGTAGCCGCATCGGTAAAGATGATGCTTGTTTCATTGGCAATCAGTTGAAACGTAATCGTCGCTTCTCGTTGATAGATTGCGTTAATCTGATTGATAAGCGAGGTGATTTGCGTAAGCGCCGTATTCACATTACCGCCGCCGTACTGTTGCGTAAATTCGGCGGTGGCGGCAACCGCCAGCCGGTAGGTTCGCAGGGTTGCGCCGGTAACAAATGCCGGTGACGCGGGCGCTCCCAGAGAGATGCCGCGCCGCTCGGCATCTTTAATTTCCTCTTCTGAAAGCAGACACGAAACAGAGATGTTATCAGTATCCAGATCGCGGTTGAAATAAGCGATATAGTTCGTCGTATCGGTTTGCGACAGCGGCTCAATCAACCACGTTCCGGCGCTCGACAGCACAATCGCCCTGAGACCCAACGGCGTATAGTCAAAGCGCGTCATCGCTGTCGGATCGTCAATGCCCTGCCCTTTGTAGGTCTTGATTTCAGGAAATCGCGCCGCCAGTTCCGCCGCCATAATCGGCGATTCTTCAATGCGGAAGCGGGCAAATGTGCCATTCGGCATCGGCAATGTCAACACGGTCGCCTGCCGCTTTGCCGCTGACGTATACTCCATCGGCGCGGTTGAAAGAATTTGCGTCAATGCCTCGCGGTTCAAACGCGCCGTTTGAAAGGCTTTTGCCGAAACGCTTTGGCTATCGGTGATGGCGGTTTCCGTCACTTGCCAGACCGCATCATCAGAGGCAACCAATTTTTGCGGCGGCGCAGGCGCGGCGCTGGTCTTCGCGGGTTTGATGAATGACAAAGCGACAAAGAAGCCAACAGCGAGGCAAAAACAGAGAATCGTAAAACGATAAGTGCGTAGTTGATACAAAAATAGCTTCATAAGGACAAACTTCACAGTCAGCAGACAACATCAGCGTAATCGCGTGAGGAGGGATTTATTGAAGGTGTCTAACAGGATTTATTCGCGGTGAGGCATGGGGACACAAGAGAAATTTTAAGCCGAACTGCGCCATCAAGCAATACTAAATCAAACAGCGCAATCAGAACCAAGAGGCGGATTTGCTTATCACCCACAAACAATCTGAATATCTTTAGCGATAATATCAAAACGGCGCTCTAAAGACCGAACCGCCATTTTCAGGTCGCGCACGTCTTCGCGCAAACCCACAACCTCATTATGCAAAGTCTTGATGCCTTCAAGAACCTGCTCCCAAATGGGCGTGGTCTTTGGCGTTTCCTCTGACAGGTCAACCGTAGGGTCATCTGGATTATTTGCGCTCATGTGATGAAATGTAATAATTCACTTTCAGAGGAATTGCAATAGGCTAGACTCAGTCCCCTAATTCAGCGTTGGATTCGTCAAAAACCCCTTGAACTCTGTCTGCGGTGATGCCCTTTGCAGAATGGCGCAAAGGTAGCAGGGTGAGCAACATCTTATGAGGTCTTTAGATGCGTGTCCTGGCAGCCTTTGAACTCGTTGATGTACGAATTGCCGCGGTATTTCAACTCTTTGTGAATACCGATTTCCGAAGTGTAGTAGCCGTCAATCGTCGCCTCTTTGACAATCTTGAAAAAGCGTTCTTCAACGGTCTTGGGGTCTTTTTCGTTTTTGCTGATGGCGGTGAGCAGTTCAATCTGTTGCGCTTCCGTTGCATCGGCAAACTCTTTGCTGAATTTATCACGGCTCATCTTGTTGATTGCTGCCAAGCCATCGCGCCAGTCTTTTTTCTTCTGTTCGTTGGCGATGCTCAGAACCGAGTCAATATAGTCACTGACTTTCGCCTCTTTTGCGCCGGGGCTGTTATCGTCGAAAGGAATGATACGTTCGGTCAATTCAATGACGGTGCGATTTTCCGCTTCGGTGAAGAACTTGAGGGCGCTGGCGGGCGCGGCGGCGGCAGCTTTCGCGGGCGTTTTATGCTGTTTATGATGCTGCGCGGCGGCGTTAGAACCAAGCACGGGCAGCGAGGCAATGATCCCGACTCCTAAGCCTAAACCTTTTAATGCTTCTCTTCTGCTGACCTCGTTCTTCTCTTCTGCCATAGCGGTTGCCTCCATACGAAAATCTGAAGTACCGATAAGATGGCTGCATTTGCCGCGAAAGTCAACTCCCTGCCAACAGAGAACAGGACTATCATAAAGCGCCAAAGAAGGAATCGCAGAAATTGGCGCGGGCGAAATCGTTCGCTGAATTTTCCAGGCAGCAATACAGTACCATATTTGTTCATTTTCGGAAAGAGCTTTTTGCCGTCCGCAACCTTCCTGCGCCGCCAGCCGTCATCCTGACACGGTAGGGAGCTAATTCCCTCTCGCACTTGATTCACGCTTTTCGTCTGCCTCAGCGAGACGCCACATCAGCCAGCCGGTTTGATGAGGTCTGCGGCATTATAATTCGGTGAGTTCACCCGCTTGGAAACGGCATAGGCTTCCATCGCTGCCGCTGGATAAGGCTTCAATAAGTCGAGCAACGCCTCTTTTGGCGCATCGCTTTGCAGCCAATCATTCAGAGCCGCTTTTGATAAGATCACCGGCATTCGTTCGTGAACCGGCTGCACCAGTTCATTCGCTGTTGTCGTGATAATGGTACAAGTGGTCAAGGGTTCGGCTTGTTCCGGTGATTGCCAATGGTCAAAGAGTCCGGCAAAGGCAAAGGGCTTATGCTTGTGCAGACGAAAATAATAGGGAATCTTTTCGCTGCCGATTTTTCGCCATTCGTAGAAGCCATCGGCAAGCACCGCACAACGATGACGCTTGATGAGAGTTCTAAAACTCGGCTTTTCGGTCAGCGTTTCGGCGCGGGCGTTAATCATTTTGCTGCCCATCGAAGCGTCTTTCGCCCACGAAGGAACCAACCCCCAGCGCATCGGCGCCAGCAGCCTGGTCTGCTCTTCTACCAGAACCGCAATCTGCTGCATCGGCGCAACATTGTAGCTGGGTTTGCTGTCAAATCTAATCTCGGCGATGTCGAATTCACCGGCGAGCGTGTCAATTGAGGTGGTGTTTGTAAATCTACCGCACATAGGAAAAGTTTACGTGGAAATTACCGAGAATGAAACCCGCAAGGACAACTATTTTAGACACACCGGATGCCCAAGGCTGCGGACAGATGTTCTACGGTCTTGCCGATAAATAGTCACACAATAAAATTATAAAGTTCAGAGTTACGCATTTATGCGTGATGGCACGATGGCGCCATCACGCATAAATGCGTAACTCTGAACTCGCTTATCTAAAAGGAATTTTGTTGCCTGTTTAGACGGTGTGAGGTTTGCAAAAAATCGTGTAAGCTGTTGCCTTCGATTGAGTATCAGCGAGGAAAAGGCAACGATGGCAAAGGCAACTTCTGACTCTGGCGATAAACCCATCAGCCCGGACGAGCGTGACCTCAGCCGTCTCGGTTACGCGCAAGAGCTTTTCCGCACCATGGGCGGCTTTTCCAACTTCGCCATTTCATTTTCGATTATCTCTATCCTGACCGGCGCAGTGACGCTTTACGGACACGGCTTGCGAATGGGCGGACCCGCCGAGATGGCTTTCGGCTGGCTGCTGGTGACAGCCTTTACCCTCACGGTCGCCTTGAGCATGGCGGAACTCGCTTCGGCATTGCCAACCTCCGGCGCGATGTATCATTGGTCAACGAAACTCGGCGGCAAAGGTTGGGGTTGGTTTACCGCTTGGTTCAACATCATCGGCAACCTTACGGTGCTTGCCGGTATAGATTACGGTTGCGCTCAATTCGTCACGCCTCTGCTTGGGCTGAATGCGACGACCAAAAATCTGTTGCTCGTCTATGCGGCGATACTACTCTCTCATGCCCTCATCAATCACTTTGGCATACGCTTAGTAGCAGGGCTCAACGATTTGAGTGTCGCCGTACATATTATCGGCGTCATTGCCATTGTCGCGGCGATTCTCTTTTTCGCGCCCAAACAACCCGTCAGTTTTTTCTTTGAGCGCGTGACGCACAACACCGAAGGCTTCCCGTACTGGCGGGCGTTCATCATCGGCTTATTGCAAGCGCAGTGGACCTTCACGGGCTACGATGCTTCGGCAAGCGTTTCGGAAGAGACAGTTGATCCGCGCCGACGCGCCCCGTGGGGCATCGTCCTTGCCGTTGTCGTATCCAGCATGGTCGGTTACTTGTTGCTCTTCGCGTTGACCTTGGCAATCAAAGATATTCCGGCGGTTCTCAACGCTACGGACGAGAGCGGCAATCATATCCCGGAAGTCATCACGATTTTGCAGACGGCGCTCGGCACAAATGCCGGAGCGTTGTTTTCGGCGTTGGCGGCAATGGCGATGTGGTTTTGCGGCTTGTCGGCGGTGACGTGGTGTTCGCGTGTGGTCTACGCCTTTGCCCGCGACAATGGTTTGCCTGCTGCAAAGCTGTTCAAGCGCGTCAATCAGAAACACCAAACGCCAGCCCCCGCCATCTGGTTATGTGTGGCTGTGGCATTCGCAGCAGTTCTCTACAGCGACGCCTACCCGGTTATCACGTCCATCAGCGTCATCGGTCTCTATTTCTCGTACATCATTCCCATCATTCTGGTCTTTCGCGTGCGGCACAATGACCCGAATGCCATGCACAAAGGTCCCTGGAATTTAGGACGCTACAGCAAATTGATCCATATCATTGCCATCCTCTGGGTCGCTTTCATCAGCATCATTTTGAGTTTGCCCGACGACAAACGAGCCGGAAAAGCCATCGCCGGACTGACCATCGTGCTTGTGCTGTGGTATATCGTCAGTGAACGCAAACGCTTCAACGGACCGGCGTGGCTGGCGGAAGAAAGAAGTGAGGAAACCGGGGTGAAGGGATGAACGGGTGAAGAGGTGAACAAGGGAAGTGGCATCTTCTCATCCCCTTTTCATCCCTTCATTCCTTCACCCGTTCATCCCTTCAAAGTTATGCGCCAGCAGGAATACCTACAAATTTTCACGCTCGCCAATGAATTCAAAGAGGGCGATCTGTTGGTTGGTGGCACAACCGACGAACAGACACGCCAAGCAGCGCGTCAACAACTTGCGGCTTTCCGACTTGGCGACATCAACCGCATTGTTTTTGTTGAAGATGAAGTGAGCGAAACTTTAATGCGCTCGCTGAATCAACGGCTTGCGGCTGAAATCGCTCATCTCACGTTGGCGGAGTTGAAAGAAAGACTTTTACGCCCCGACGCGGCAAACTTTGTGCGGCAATATCAAACGGCTCTTGCCAGTGAGACTATCGCCGCCGTCGTCAAGTTGATGAGCAACAAAGAACTCGCTCAGGTATCGCATAAAATTTTCAATCCGTTGACGGACGAACGACACGCAATCGGCTCCAGTAGCCATTTTGGGGCGCGTATTCAACCGAATAGCCCCGGCGATGATGAAGAAGAAATCCTCTTTTCCATACTCGAAGGACTCAGTTACGGCTGCGGCGATGTCATTCTGGGGCTAAATCCGGCAAGCGATGATGTGGAGACTATCATACGCCTTGAACAACTGTTGCAGAGCGTGGTGGAGCGGTTGCAATTGCCGACGCGCTACTGCGTCCTGTCCGACATTGTTAAGCAAACCACTGCCAGAGGGCGCTGCAAAGTTGACGTAGGCTTTCAAAGCCTTGCCGGAACGTCAAAAGCCATCACCGGCATGGTCGGTCTTGAGATTGACGGTTTGTTGGAGCTAGCCAAAGGTTTCGATGGACTCTACTTTGAAACCGGGCAAGGCTCTGCCGTCACCAATGGCGCGGCAGAAGGCGTTGATATGGTGACGCTGGAAGCCCGCGCTTATGGCGTGGCGCGGGTTATTGGTCAGCAAACGTCGCGCTGGATGATTGTCAACGACGTGGCGGGTTTTATCGGACCGGAAGTTTTTCAAACCGCCGGACAACTGCTCCGCGCTTGTCTGGAAGATACGGTGATGGCAAAGCTGCACGGTTTAACGATGGGGCTTGATGTGTGCGCCACCTTTCACATGGGTATCGAGCCGAATACTTTGCAACGGCTGACCGAAACCATCGTCGCTGAGGCTGCGCCCGCTTATTTGATGGCGGTAGCGGGTAACGCCGACCCGATGCTCGGTTATCTGACAACCTCGTTTCGGGAGCATCCGCGCCTCAGACAACAAAATCGTAAGCAAATATCAACGGACATGAAAGCCCGCCTCATCAACTTAGGCGTGATGAAGAAAACGGGTGAACTGACGGGCAATCCACAAATCACCGCTTCGCTTTATGCAAGCTATAAGAAAGTGGGCGGCGACAGGCGAACGGCGGGAACTTTGCAAACAGAAGGCGCGAAAAAAATTGCCGCGCTTGCCGAACGCGGCTTTGATTTGGGCTACGGTTATGAAACCGATTTTGCTGCGCCCGAAAAAATCACGAAGCGTATGGAGAGGCTTTACCGCCACGCCCGCCGCGCTCTATACGCTAAACTTGATGCAACCGTTATCAACGATGCCTGCGAACACCCTCTGCGAGTTCGCGCCCGGTCAGCGAACCGTGATGATTATTTAGCGCATCCGCCAACGGGCGAAGTCTTGTGCGAAAAGGACGCGCAACAAGTTCGCGGGCTTTATGCAACGCGCCGCCCGCAGATTCAAATCTGCATCTCCGATGGTTTGAATGCCGATGCCGTAAACGAAAATCTGCGCGTCGTGTTGCCAGCATTGCGTCATCAGCTTGCGGTCAATCATTTTCATATCGGAACGATTGATTTGGTGATTGACAACGGGCGAGTGCGTGTTGGTTATCACGCCGGCGCTCTGCTCGATGTTGAAGCAGTAATTCATCTGATAGGCGAGCGCCCCGGCACCGGCTTGAATACGTTATCGGCGTATCTAACTTATGGGCGCGACCGTTTGGGCAATTCGCGCTGGCTGTCGGGTATTGACCATTCGCAAACCACCGCCATCTGCGGCATTCATCCACAAGGCAAGCTGCCGGAAATCGCCGTTGCTGAAATCGTGCGCTCTGTCAAACGGATGTTCGAGCATAGAGTTTCGGGCGTGGCGTTAGGAGCAGACAAGCAGACTGACAACAGGTAGCGTAAACTGTCAGTTTGCGATATTGGTTAGCAGATCATTTACGGGCAGCAGACCATTTCGCAATGGCTTCTTTTCCTTGCTATGGGTTTGCCTTAGCAACACCGCAAACTGACAGTTTACGCTACCTTCCCCGAAGACTTTGCAATACGCCTGCGGAAACGGTGAAACGGAAACGACAGGAAATCTTGTCTGCGAAGCGGTATGGTGCTATGGTTCCTGCACTTGGCTTCAATCTACCACAAGGAGATGTTCGTCTTGAAAAAATGTTATTACCGCTTGGGTTTTGCCTTTCTATTCATCGCCCTTTTGCAACCATTGAGTTTCGCGCAATCCATTCAGGATGAAGCGCAAGTCCGCAAAGTTCTTGAACAACGTATCGCCACTGATAAAAAAGGCGTTGGCATTGCTGTTGGCATTATCAATGACAAAGGCACGAAGCTAATAAATTTCGGCAAAATGAATGTTAAGGAGAGCCGCGAAGTTGACGCGAATTCGATCTTTGAAATCGGTTCGATTACCAAAGTTTTTACCTGCATATTGCTTGCCGATATGGCGCTACGCGGCGAGATGAAACTCGAAGACCCGATTGCGCTCTATCTGCCGAAAACCGTCAAATGCCCGACGCGCAATGGCAAAGAGATTACCCTTTTCGATCTGGCGACGCACACCTCCGCTTTGCCGCGAATGCCGACGAACTTCAAACCCAAAGACCCTCAAAATCCGTTTGCCGATTACACCGTCGAGCAGCTTTATGAATTTTTATCCAGCTACACGCTGCCGCGTGACATCGGCGAAAAATATGAATACTCGAATGTCGGCATGGGCTTGCTCGGTCATATCCTGACGCTGAAAGCGAAAACCGATTATGAAACACTCGTCATCAATCGCATCTGCAAACCTCTGAAGATGAATGATACGCGCATCACGCTTACTGCCGAACAAAAGACGCGGCTGGCGACCGGTCATACGATAGACTTGCAGCCGACGGCGAATTGGGATGTTAATACATTAGGGGGCGCGGGGGCGTTGCGTTCGACGGTGAATGATATGCTCAAGTTTGTGGCGGCAAATCTTGGACTGGTAAAAACCAGTCTGCTGCCAGCCTTGCAAAAGAGTCATCAAATGCAGCGTCAGACCGGTTCCCCCGATCTGGAGATTGCTTTGGGCTGGCACATCGTCAAAAAACACGGCGCGACGATCATCTGGCATAATGGCGGCACAGGCGGTTATCGCACCTTTGCTGGCTTTGATCCCGTCAAACGCGCAGCCGTTGTCGTGCTTTCCAATTCCGGCGTGGGACAGGACGACATCGGCTACCATATTTTTGAAAGCCGGTTTCCGCTGCAAAAATTTGACAAACCAAAACAGCGCACGGAAATTTCGCTTGATGAAAAGCTGATGGAAACCTATGTCGGCGAATATGAGATTGCTTCGGCATTCAAGATCACAGTGATGCGGGAAGGCGATAAACTATTCGCACAGGCAACCGACCAACCGCGATTTCAACTCTTTGCCGAATCGCCGACGCAGTTCTTTTTGCAGGTGGCGGACGCGCAAATCACTTTCGTTAAAGACGACAAAGGGGCAATCACGCAACTGATTCTGCATCAAGGCGGGCAAAATATCCCGGCAAAGAAGATTAAGTAACTCACCTTACGGAGCGTGAGAGACACGATAGTTTTTAGTCCTGTGCAGACGCAGGTTTTTAGTCCGGTCAGGGACGACCAACAATAGCCCGTCGGCTTCAGCGACGGGAATCAGGAAGCAATGAATCAAGTCCTGTAGGGACGATTGAATTAGGGTGTTGCCAAGCAGATTCAGCCGTCCTTACAGGACTAACCGCAGATGCCATTATTTGCCCAAGCGATAAATCGCTGGGCTATTATCGGTCGTCCCTGGCGCGACTAAAGCAGTTGAATCGGCTTTCGGGTAGCCTCAAACCTCATTGGATATGTAAGTGATCAGCAAGGTGAAAACAAGTGTCAGTCCGAGATGAAAGATTGCCTCGAATTGCGCTTTGGCGACCACCGAACCGATGGCGAGAAGCGAGTGCAGTAAAGCCATAGCCAGACTGATAGCCATTGAAAATTTAAGCGGATTTTTCGTCATTGATTGCCCTAATGTAAAAACTGATGATGCCGTCCTACCCTAAAGAAGTTCGGCAGTAAAGAGAACTGTGGGGAATAAAGACTGACCGGCAACTGGCTGCGATGAATGCAGATGGCTTGCGAAAATCGAGATAAATTGGAAAACTTCGTAAACGCAAATGTGAAGACAGAGTATCCGAATAACGCGCCCTTGATTTGCCTTGCCAATCATGATTGGCAAGGCTGAAGATCCGTATTTTGCGAGGCGACTATGCCGACAAAACTGCTGATAAAAAATACCACGACCGGACAGGAATTTGAATACCCCTTAGTGTCGAACGAGGTACGCATTGGTCGGGACGTTGAAAGTAACGACTTAGTTCTCAATAACGAAAAGGTCTCGCGCCGACACGCGGTTTTACGAAAGAGCGGCTCTAGCTACACCCTGATTGACCTGCAAAGCGCCAATCATACGATGATCAATGAGCAGGTCGTCGCCGAAGAGGAGCTAACCGACGACGATATAATCGCTATCGGCGTTTTCCGGCTTACCTTTGTCAATGTGGTGACGCCAACCGTCATGCTGCAACAGACGAAGCTCGGCAACACCATGCTGCTGCGTGCGCCGACGGAGGTTCTGAGTCAACTCGCGCCGGATGCCGCCTTGGCAGCCGTTTCGGTGAAAAGCAGTCCTGAAGTTCTTGTACAGGAGATCAGCCGCCTCAAGAAACGCTCTGAAATCCTGACGCATATTTACGAACTTAGCACCTTGCTGAATGGCGTTTTTGCGCTAAATGATATTTTCAGCAAACTCTCTGAAATGGTCTTTCGGCTCACCCCTGCAGACCGCTTTTTTGTACTGTTAAGAAACCAGCAGAGCGACGAGTTTCTGCCATCAGTGATTAAATTTCGTGACCAGGACGGTCTGCAAGCGACCCGCGACCTTGCCATCAGCAAAACGGTAGTCGAGCGCGTCGTCAGCGATCAAAAGTCTATGCTGTCGAGTGATGCCGCCGCCGACTCTCGTTTTGCGGGTTCCATGTCCATGATGCTCAGGGGCGTCCATTCGGTAATCTGTGTGCCGCTCATCGTTCAGGAAGGTGTAGTCGGCGTCCTCTACATGGATTGTCAGAACCCTATACAGCCGCTTACGGAAGACGACCTTGATTTGGTAAGCGCCCTTTCGACGACGGTTTCGATGGCGATGGACAACGCCAATCTTACCGAACAACTTCGCAAGCGCATGGAGCGCAGCGAGTTGCTGTTAGACCTGATGCGCTCGTTTTCCTCGCAACTGGAGCGTGACCGGCTGCTGCCACTCATCATGCAGAAGATCACCACGACGATGAATGCCGACCGCAGCAGCCTCTTCTTACTCGATAAAAAGACGGATGAGCTTTTTTCGCGGGTGGCGCAAGGCGTGACGCTTCAGGAAATTCGTTTCCCCAAGACCGCCGGACTCGCCGGTTACGTCGCCACCAGCGGCGACATCCTCAATATCCCCGATGCCTATGACGATCCGCGCTTCAACCGCGAAGTTGACCGCCGCACCGGCTATCGCACCCGTTCGATGCTATGTATGCCGGTCAGAAACCCGGCGAATGAGATTATCGGCGTCGTGCAGGTGCTGAATAAAAATACCGGCGTCTTTACCAAAGAGGATGAGGAGTTGCTCGGGGCGCTCGCGGCACAGGCGTCGGTGGCGCTCGATAATTCCAATCTCTTCGAGGAGGTGATGGACACCAAGAACTTCAATGAGAGCATCCTGCGCGACATGGCAACCGGAGTTATCACGCTCAATGAAGACGGGCGGGCGACAACGGTGAATCCGGCAATCGGGCGCATTTTCGGGGTAGAGCCGGAAGCCGCCGTAGGACGACAGTACGACGAGGTGTTTTTCACAGCAGCAAACCCGGACTTTATCCTCCGCATCGGCGAAGCCCTCAAGTCGGGTGAAAAGTATAATGGTTACGATATCAAATACCATCTGCCCGCCGGAGAAGAATGGGTCAATTTCAACGTCAATATCGTACCGCTCAAGAGCATAAGTGGCAAATCCCTCGGACAGGTGCTGGTCGTTGAAGACATCACTCAGGAGCAGCGCATGATGTCTTCGCTGTCGCGCTACGTCGGTCGGGATGTAGCCGAGCAGTTAGTCGCCAACAAGCATAGCCTGAAGTTGGGCGGTGAGACGCGCCGCGTCACCATCCTGTTTTCCGACATTCGTGATTTCACGACGATCTCTGAAAAGATCGGGGCCGAGGAGGTTGTCGCTCTGCTCAACGCTTATTTCTCGCGTATGGTGCAGCTTGTCTTTCATCATGGCGGGACGCTCGACAAATTCATTGGCGACGCTATCATGGCGGTCTTCGGTGCGCCGATCCAGCATGACGATGACCCGGCGCGGGCGGTCGCCGCGGCTCTGAAAATGCGACAAGAGTTGAAACGCTTCAACGCCGAGCGCAGACTCCAGGGTCTGCTTGAGATCGAGATCGGCATTGGTCTCGGACACGGCGATGTCATATCGGGCAACATCGGTTCGGACGAACGCATGGACTACACGGTGATTGGCGACACGGTTAATCTTTCGTCGCGGCTTGAGGGATTGTCGAAGAACTATCAGCAAAAAATCATTTTGAGCGAATCGGTTTATGATGATGTCAAGGATTTGCTTCCTTGCGTCCCCCTGGAAGCGGTCAAGGTCAAAGGCAAAACTCAGGAAACCATCATCTACGGCATAGATGACGATGCCGTACTCTCCGCTTACAAGACCAGTGTTTTATGACGTGCTATCGGGAAGCCGGCGAGAACATAAAGGGGTCGTGTCAAGCGACCTACAGTTAGGACGCTGCACTGATGTTTACCCAGCGCATCCATTCAAGCCGGATGCGCTGCCCGCGCTTCACCTCCCGGATGCCATCAAGCCATCGGGCATCACAGCATAAAGTCACTTTTATAGACGAAAGGCGACCTCTGTAATTGTAAGGAGTCCTTAATAAGCTATACTGCCACACCCTAATAAAGTCGCAGAAGTTTGCGCTGTCGCCACCGATTTCGCCAGCGCCGGAAGAAAAAGTTGGGGTGTAGCGGCAGCGTGAGGAATAAGGAAGATAGTTTCAGACAAAACCGCTTCCCCACAGCTTTTGCTATCGTCCGGCATAGCGGCAATGTTCTTTGAAATTTCTATTTACTAGATAAACCTCAACGGCTACCATAGACGAGGATTTGACGGAACCATTGAATTTGTTAGGGAAAAGAACAGTTTTGTCCCGTGAGTCTCAGTGAGCGCCGGAGCCGAGCCGCGCTGATTTGACTCGCCCACATTGCCGCCCTCTCGTTCTGCGTTTTGCCCTCATGACGCGATCTAATTGTCTGTTGATTTTCATGACCCAAGCTCTGGCAAAAGGTGAAATCTTCTATCGCTTATCGAAGGGCGAAAGTATGCGCGGGCTGAATATGGTTCGCGCTGATCTGTCGGCGATGGATTTGGTGCGCGTAGATTTGACGCAGGCGAATCTGCGAATGGCAAATCTGATTCAGGCGAATCTGAGCGACGCCCGCCTGACCAATGCTTTTTTGAGCGGCGCGACCTTGAATGAGGCGCAACTGGTCGGCGCGAATCTGGTGCAAGCGAGCATGATTGGCGCAATGCTGAAAGCGGCGGATTTAAGCCGGGCGGATTTGAGCGGCGCGGATTTGACCGGCGCAACCTTGGAAGGAGCGCAATTATCGGGGGCGTTTCTGGTCGGCGCATTCTTGACCGAAACCGACCTTACGAATGCCGACCTTTCCGGCGCGTATGTGCGAATGTCACAGATGGGCGGCAGCATTCTGGTACGCGCTACATTTGAGAGCGCCGATTTGTCGCAGAGTGATTTATCCGGCGCAAAGCTGGAAGCGGCTAACCTGTCGAACGCCAATCTGATTGGCGCCAAACTCTGCGCTTGTTCACTGATTGAATGCGATTTGCGCTATGCCGATTTGACCAATGCCAATTTGAATGGCGCGAACCTGACCGGCGCAAAACTCTATGGCATCAAATATACCGGCGTTTCGCTGGCAGATGCTTGGGCCGACTGGGTTGATTTAAGCGGCGACGGTAATGGGTTAGTGCGCGGCACGATGGAAGAGGCTTTCGTCGGCATATTGACGCGCCCGATGGGACAGATGCTGGTCGAAGGCATGGTGACGGATGATGTCTGGGTCGCCATTTTGTCGCATCTTTGCGAGTTTCGCTTGTGTCACCCGGAAGCCGCCGATGTGCAATTGAAAGCCATCAATCGCGGCATCTCATCATCGGCGCTTTATCTGGAAGCCGACCGCGAAACCAGTCTGGTGGCCTATTTTCAGGAGTTGGTTGATATTGTCGGCAGAGGGTCGCAACCGCTTGCCGAAAAACTCTCCGTCATTAATGCCAATCTGAACGGTCACAACGCAGTATCGGCAGAGGCTCTCTATCAATCGGCTTATGCCATTTCGGATGGTGATTTTGCCAACCTGACAACCACCGAAGACCCGTTAGCGTTGAGCGCTCACGAAGAGACCCTGCAACGCACTGCCTTCTGGAACAGTGAAAAAGCCTTTGTCATTCTGACCGGCAATCGCCATGTCTATCTCGAAGCGGCGTCAAGCGATTTGCTGACCTTGCGCCCGCCGCACACTTCAAACTCCAAACTCGATTTGATAAACGGGCATTTCGTCATGGAAGAAACCCACCGATGAATCGGGAGTTCAGAGAGTCTGGAGAATCTAAGAAATGGGGGAGTAGGGGAGCAGGGGCATTATCCATCGTTGTACGGTGGTTCCTGTTTATTCCAAAACGGAAGCCGTTACAAGGTAAGTACCTCATTCGACAATGTACAGTGGACAATGGACAATGCCCCTGCTCCCCTACTCCCCTACTCCCTCACTCCCCGGCTCTCTAGACTCTCTGAACTCTCCCCATCATTTTTTCTGCAAAACTTTTCTCGTTTCGTTCAATGATACCTCATTCGCCCCCGCATCTTTGGCTACTTGCAGACTGCGTTCGGCAAGCAGGCGATAAAGTTCCGCCAACCCGGTATCAACATCGGCAATTGCCTGCATATTCTTTCGCACGGTTCCGGCATCGCCACGCCGCACGGGTCCGGTAAGGGCTTTTGCCGCGCCAACCGCCGCGAGATTTTCCAGCGATCCTGCAACCAGGGGCAGGAGAACGCGCCGCGCTTCTTTTTCCGATAAGCCGCAATGCGAAAGCATTTCTAAAGCGGCGCTGATGAGCGTCGTGACGCCACCTGATGCCATTACCGCCGCCGCATGGTAGAGGTTCTTTTTCTCTTTAGCGATGGTGAAGTGTTGTGCGCCGATAGCCCGGACAAATTGCTGCGCTTGTCGCACGGCTCGCCGGTCGCCTTCGATGCAGAACCAGGTTTGCGGGATCAGCGCTCCGCCGCGCTCCGCCGTAGCGAAACTCTGCAACGGGTGACAGGAAGCGATGACAAACCCGCGTGTCGTGAGCGGTTGCAGTACATCGCTCGATAACGCGCCGCTGGTGTGCAGGGCAATGCCGTTTTGCAACGAACTGCGGCGGATAAGGTCAACGGTTTCGGCAATGCGATCATCGGGCGCGGTGATGAAAATGATGTCGGCTAGCGCAAGCGTCAGACGGGCGAGCGAGTGCGCTTTGCCCGCGCCGATAAATTTGACGGCGCGACTGGCAGAGCGTGACGTGCGACAGATGACATCAATGATTTCATACCCGGCGTTGTGCGCCAGTCGTCCGAGTGTCTGCCCGACGCGCCCCGCGCCGATGATGGAGATTTTCATGGCGATTGGTGAACCTTTAGCGTTTCAACTTTTTCATAATGCGTCCGCCGATGGCGTCAAACGCGACGCTCAATTCGCGCACTTTCAAAAGTGTAGCGACGGCGCAAAAGACGATTGCGCCGGTAAGTACGGAAGCCATCACATTGAGTAGTCGCGCCAGTTGCGTGTCGCCAAGAGCGCGGTAACACAGCTTACTAACGAGCCAGCAGACGACGCCCATAACCGTTGCCGCTAGTGTGATTTTAATGACCGTGGCAAAGGTCTTGCGCCCTTCGATGCCGTTGATGCGTCGCTGCATAATCCAGTAGAGCAGAGCGAAATTCAATAACGCGACAACCGCAGTCGAAAGCGCCAGCCCGCGTTCTTCCATCACCCCGACGAGGGCCCAGTTCATTACAAAGTTGACGACGATGGACAACAGGCTGATTTTCATCGGCGTTCGCGCATCATTGAGCGCGTAAAACGCCGGAGCGAGTACCTTGATTGCCGAATAGCCTGCCAGCCCGACCGCGTAAAATGCCAACGCCGCCGCCGTATGCGTCGTGTCAGCGCTGCGAAATGCGCCGCGTTCATAAATCAGCGCGATAATCGGTTGCCCCAGCACAAGTAGCCCGACAGCCGATGGAATGGTGAGCAGAAAGACCAGACGAATCGAACTCGCCAAGGTCTTACGAAAACCGTCTACCTCTTTCAAGGCGGCATTTTTTGAAATCGCCGGTACGGTTGCCGTAGCGATGGCGACGCCGAACATTCCAAGCGGAAATTGCATCAAGCGGAATGCCGAATTGAGCCACGACACCGCGCCGTTACCGGGAATGCTGGTGGCAAAATTGCTGTTGATAAGGACGTTAATCTGCACTGCCGCCGCGCCGATAACCGCCGGAGCCATTAAAGCGAAGATGCGTCTTACGCCTTCGTCGCGGAAGCTGAGAAGCGGGCGATAGCGATAGCCTTCACGATGCAAACTTGGCAATTGAATCGCCAGTTGCAAAAAGCCGCCAATCAGTACGCCGTAAGTCATGCCGATAATGCCGTCAAGCGGATTTTCGACAACCGCTTGAATCGGATGAGCGAAACTGCCACCGCTCATCAGGATAGCCAGAAAGACGCCGCCGAGAATGGAACCGACATTGAAGAATGACGACGACAGCGCCGGAATCGCAAAACGATTGCGCGAATTGAGCAAGCCCATCGCTTGCGCCGCCATCGCTACAAGCAGGATGAACGGCATCATCAGTCGGGTCATTCGCACCGTCAACTCGAATTTACCGGGAACCGATTTATAACCGGAAGCGAAGAAGTTGACGATTTGCGGCGCGAAAATGATGCCGAGAATAACCAGTATGCCCAAAATCAACAGCAGGGCGTTCATAACAAGATTGGACAGACGAAAAGCCGCTTTTTCGCCCTTCGTTACCTGATAATCGGCAAAGACGGTGACAAAGGCGCTCGATAATGCGCCTTCGGCAAAGAGGTCGCGCAACAGGTTCGGGATGCGAAACGCCATTAAGAAAGCGTCTGACGCATAGCTGGCGGACGCGCCGAAAAGACTATTGAAGATAATTTCGCGTACCAGCCCCAGCACCCGACTTGCCATGACGGCAAGGCTGATGATACCAGCGGATTTGGCAACGCTGGCGGGCTTCTTCGCCGGTTCAAGCGCCGGTTTCTGCGGCGGCGATTTTGGCGGGATTTCGACAATGAAACGATCTTTGTCTTTGTCGAAAGGGTTGGATTGACTCATCGCGTTTGATTCTATCGGTTTCCGGTAAACTCAGCCAAGTTGCTTTGGATGCGAAAAAGCGAAAATCGTTGGGCGCAGGCGGTAGAGTCGTTATAATTTTCGTATGAGTTTCGAGAAGTTAGCGGAAAAGAAGATAGCAGAGGCGATGCAAGAGGGCGACTTTGACAACCTCGCCGGTAAAGGCAAACCCATTGACCTGACCGCCTATTTTGCCACGCCTGCCGACTTACGACTCGGCTATTCTGTATTGAAGAATGCCAGAGTGATACCACCGGAAGCCAAGCTTTTGAAAGAGATTGACGAACTGCGCGATCAATTAGCCGCTTGTACAACAGAAGAAGAACGACTTAAATTGAAGAAAGAGATTGAGAACAAGGTTTTGAAGTTGAATCTTATTCTTGAGCGGTACAAGCGCCGGTCAAAAAAATAAGTCACCAAGACATACAGCAAAAAATCAGTATGAGTTGGAATGCAGTTACGATACTATCAAAGCTGCAATTGGTGGTTTTGCGCCAACCAATTATAGAAAGGAATGAGTTTTATGGCAGCATCAAAAATCGAAATGCGCGTCGCGGCGCTGGAAGCTGAGGTCAAACGGCTAAAACATCGGTTGGATGAATCAACTACACCAAAGCGGCATTGGGTAGATAAAGTTTACGGCGCTTTCGCCGATGACCCCGATTTTCTCGAAGCGATGCGATTAGGGCGCAAGTATCGTGAATCGCTTCGTCCAAAACCGACGAAACGACGAACTAGCCAAGCAGCCAAACAAAGGAAATGATGAAATGTTTATTCTCGATACTGACCACTTTACTTTGTTGGAATGGGGCAGCGGGGCGGTCGGGCAGCAATTGCATGAGCGAATTAGAGCCTTGCCTGAAGGCGAAGTAGTAACGACAATCATTACCTTTGAGGAACAGACACGCGGTTGGCTGGCGTTTCAAGCACGGGCACGGACGCTGGAACAACAGGTCAAGGCTTATCGCAGGCTGAAACGTCATCTCGACAGTTATCTCGAAATTCAAGTTCTGGAATTCAGTTCAGAAGCTGCCGCCGAGTTCGAGAGGTTACAACGTCTGCGACTGCGGGTTGGCACGATGGATTTGAAGATTGCCGCAATCGCACTGGCGCATCAGGCAACCGTGCTGACCAGAAATCGCAAAGATTTCAACCGCATCCCCGATTTACAGGTCGAGGACTGGTCGGCATAAATCAAGCGATTGGGGCGCGAGCGCCGTGCGTCCCAAGTCTCGTGCCAAACAGTCGAAACGTGCGCCATCTGTCAAAGAAAAAATAGCTTTTTCCTGACTAATCCAATAAACTTCGCCTGACTCTCTTGCACCCGTGAGGTCTGCCATGAATCCTCATTCGCGTGGCGAAGTGACGCAACTACTGATTGCGTGGAGCAACGGCGACCGTGAGGCGTTCGCTAAACTTGTGCCACTCGTCTATGATGAATTGCGCCGCATTGCTGCCAGTAAACTCCGACGACACGGCGCAGATGCGATTCTCCAGCCGACCGTGCTGGTTCACGAAGCCTATCTCAAACTGATTGACGAAACCGCTATCGAATGGCAAGACCGCGCTCACTTTTACGCCATCGCCGCTAATACCATTCGTCGCCTCATCATTGACGACTACCGCAAACGCCTAGCCGAAAAGCGCGGCGGCGGCAAAGCCAGTTTTGTTTCACTTCAAGAAGGCGACGCGATTACCACCGGACAAAGCGTAGATTTGTTGGCAGTTCATGAAGCCTTAGAGAGACTTGCCGCCCTCGACCCGCGACAGGCAAGCATTGTTGAGATGCGCTTTTTCAGCGACATGACGAATGAAGAAATTGCCGCAGCCTTAGGCGTCTCGGTCAAGACCGTTGAACGCGATTGGCGTAGCGCCAAGGCATGGCTGCGCTTGCAGCTTGAATGAAGTTGATAATTTTTTTCAAAGCGATGAGGGATTGGCTTGACTTTTTACGACTTAATCAGTGAGGACGAAAATTTGAGGTGATAAGATGGACGAAAGAGAACGATACCTGAAAGCCAAAGAGATTTTCCTGCAAGCTGTCGAAACCAACCCTAATGACCGCGAGCGATTTGTGGCGTGGGCGTGTGCGGGCGATGACGGATTGCATCAAGAGGTGTTGCGTTTGCTCAGGGGCGATTTTCAGGCTGATGATACTTGGGAAGATAAGGTGCGCCAGCGTATTGCCGAGCAATTGAACACGCCAACATTTGCAGCGTCGCCGTTCCCGATTGGCGAGGTTTTCGGCGGACGTTACTTCATTCAAAAAATGCTTGGGCAAGGCGGCATCGGTGCGGTCTATCTCGCCGTAGACAAACGGGTTCATTCGCGGCAGGTTGTCATTAAACTCCTGCTCGATACGTCAAGCCGCAATCAATGGCTGGTTGATAAATTCAAACACGAAGGCGAAGCTCTGGCGCGGATTACCCACCCGGGCGTGGTTTCGGTTCTTGATTTGGGCGAACTGGCGGACGGCAAGCCGTATCTGGTGATGGAGTATGTCAAAGGCGAGATGCTGGCTTCCGAGATTAAGCCGGGCGGTATGGAGTTGCAACGCGCCGCCTGCTTCATCCGACAAATTGCTCAGGCGCTTTTTGCCGCGCACTTTGAAAAGGTGATTCACCGCGACCTTAAACCCGCGAACGTGATGATTCAACAATTGAGCGATGGCACACAACAGGCGAAATTGATTGATTTCGGCATCGCTAAAGTTGAAGACCCACAATCAGCAGAGGCAACACAAACCCCTATGCCCGCTGGTACGCCTGTCTATGGCGCACCGGAACAGTTGCAACATGGCAAGGCGACCCGGCAAAGCGACATTTACGCGCTTGGGGTCGTGGCTTATGAAATGCTGACGGGCGAGCGTCCATTCAAAGTAAATACAACTTCTCTTACATGGCAGGCTGATTTACTCGCTCAACAGTACGCTAGTGATTATCGCAAGCCGCAAGAATTACGCCAGGATTTGCCGGATGCAGCACAAGAGGAAATTTTGAAAGCTCTTTTGTACAATCCTCAAGATCGCCATCAAGAAGGCTTCGAGTTCGGTGAGAAGTTGTACCGCGCTTTGCTGAAAGAAGATCAGTTTGAATCCGTTACGATTGATCTGGCATCGGTGACGCTTGGCGCAGCAAAACAGCCATCGAGCTATCTTACTTTCAAGAGGGATAACGAGGATAAAAAAGTCATGAATGAAGCAGTAAAGAGTTTCGAGCGGCTTTGGTCTTATGCCACCTTCACTGACCGCATACGCCCGTTGCCGCCAGCCGTTGCCAGAGAAGACCGTCAGCAACTACGCGAGTTGGGAGGCAAGCCCGGGGTTCGCGGCATGGGCGCAAAACCGAAGAAAGCCGAATATGCCTATCCTTTAGGCAGCGCGTTGTGTCTGGCGTTGGACATTGGCAGCAAACCGTTAGTTCGCGGCTTAGGCGCAAAACCGAAATCCGGTGGCTATTTAACGCTGCTCGACAAAGGACCCGAAGGCAAAATCTATTGCCTCTGCCCGTCGCACTTCGCGCCGAACACGCGGATTAGCTCAGAGCGCATCTATTTGCCGCAGCAAGGCGCAGTTTACCCAGCCTTCGAGCTATCAGGGAAACCGGGAAAAGAGAAATTGCTGGCAATCATCACGGACGAGCCATTGGCGCTCGATTGGCTGCCGCGTGATGCCGAAGAAGAACCCTCACGAGTCTTGAGCGGCGAGGACATCGAAGCATTGTTCGTCCGCTTACAGCAAGTAGGCGAAGGTCGTTGGACAGCATTCTCGTCTTATTTTGAAGTTGACGCATAGTTGTGCAAACTAAGTCGATGCACGGAAATTGTGCTTAACCAGCAGGTTGTCAATTAGCATAGGAGAAGAACATGAACCCTTTGGCTCGCGAAACCAAACATTATTACTCTACGATGCTTGATAGGTTTGAGAAGCTTCTGGAGATTCAGGACCGGATTGATTACAAGCCGACATCGGAGGAGACGGGGAAACTCTTATCGAATCTTGAATCTCTTTCTGATTGTGGCTTTCCTGACATCGAGAGCCGAGCACAGGCGTTGCTCCGCAGAATAAACAAGAAGCCACTCTGGAAACGCTTCTGGTCTTGATGACCGGTGCTCTCGCAAGTGTCGCTTCAGATTATCCGTTATCTGGATATCTCATCGCGAACTAGTGCAGTTCCAAGGAAGCTCTTTGGATAGGCTGAAATCCTAAACCAACGCTAGGCTTGATTTGGCTGCTAGGATGTCTATTGTCCTATCCAAACAGGTTGCCTGTTTTTGCACTAGCCAAGACCCGTTCTAGATAAAAGAGAGAATATGGCTAAAAGATGCTCATCGTGTGGTGGTACATTGAGCCTGGCTCCAAAGGACGACATTATGTCACAAGTTTTCGCTGAGGAGACAGGCTACGCGACAGGCTTTACCACTTGGAAATGTGACCGTTGCGGAAGCAGTTTTGTTAGAAAAGGCGGACATGGTAATAGGTCCCGAAGCAAGTGGACAGGAACGGTTCGTTGGTTAATCGGTATTGCGCTGCTTGCGGTCATCGTTTTTTTAATTTGGAAGTGTGGAGGGAGATAGTATGTTCCTTAAATCCATCTATCAGGGTTTCACAATCGCAAGCTTTTGGGGTTTCTGGTGTCTTGTCGTTGCCTGTGCCTATATCTCTTATGTGATTGAAAGAAACGCCCGCCAGCCCGAACGGGCGAGCGCTGGGGATGCGGGTCTTCTATTTTTAAGACCTTTCATCATTAGCATTGGCGTTGCCTTGCTGCTGCCAAGGTTAGCGCCGACAGAGAACTCTACGGTTGGCGAAATCTTTGCCAACCACTTCATTGCGATTGGACTCGCTGCTATTGCTGCCTTTGTTTTTTTACTGGTGACTAATATGCTCCCCAGAATTGGATGGTTGATGAGCAGACAGGCACTACAGATTTTCATCGAAGGGCTTGCTGCTCTGTTGTTTATTTCGCATGGAAGGATTTATCCGGGTTTCCTACCCATGCTTGGTTACGCGCTAATCGCTCTCATACTTTCATATGCTGCCATTAGCGTGGTCGGTCTTTTCGTTATTCCATTAAGTCGTGGCGACAAAATTACGCAGCATACTGTTAACCACTATACAAGCCCCATTTTGAACTCGACCGCCGCGCTCTTGGCGCTTTCTATGTATGCTGCGTATCTTCGCGTATAAGAGTGCTTGGTATAGACAGGAAGCGTGAGGCTGATGAGGAATCTTTTCTATGTGCTTTTGTCAAAGCCATAAACAGATCAACACAAAAGGAGAATAAGCCATGAGACTGTTAGATTTATTTCGCTTCAAGCGAACGAGCATCCTAGATGAATCACAAATTAAAGAGGAGTTGTTCCGTAAAGGAGCCAAAGCGGTTATGGATGTTGATTGTCCACGCTGCAATCATACTTGGCTCGCTGGCTTCAAGAAGTCAGGTGTTCCTACTAAAGCAGAGTGTCCAAAATGTGGCTGGAATCAGACAATGGTAATCAGCTGGTAGGTGGCACCGTTTTCCGATGATGGAGACTACCTCGCCGTGCGAGAAAAAGTTAAGCAATGAAGCCCACCAAAATTGCAGAATTAAATATAACGGTCGCTACGCTTTACCAGCAGGGACGATATAAAGAGGCGATTGAACCAGCCTCTTTGTCTATTGATTTAACCCGTCAAATACTTGGTGAGAAGAACAAGATTTTCGCCACAAGTCTAAACACTTTGGGGCTGTTGTACTATTCAGTGGGTAGATATGTAGAGGCAGAGCCACTCTATAAGCGAGCAATAAAGATTTATCCTGAGGTCGAAAGCGAGCAACATCCCAATTTTGCTACGTTCGTCAACAACTTGGCGGCGTTGTACAAGGCGATGGGGAACTATGCAGCAGCAGAACCACTTTACAAACAAGCGATGGAGATTCGGCGTAGAGTCGTAGGCGAGAAGCATTTAGACTTTGCTGCAAGCCTCGACAACTTGGCGGGGCTATACGAAGCAATTGGTAACTACCCTGCGGCAGAATCACTATGCAAACAAGCAATAGAGATTTACCGTGTACTCGTAGGCGAACAGCATCCAGACTTTGCTATAAGCCTTAACAATCTGGCGGGATTGTATGAAACAATGGGTAAATACGCCAAGGCAGAGCCGCTCCACAAACAAGCACTAGAGATTGATCGCATGATCGTGGGGGATAGGCATCCGAGCTTTGCCTCAGGGCTCAACAACTTGGCGATACTATACAAGTCAATGGGTAACTATGTGGCAGCAGAATTGCTCTACAAACAAGCAATAGAGATTTATCGTGCTGTCAACAAACAGCACCCAAACTACGCTGCAAGTCTCGACAATCTGGCAGTGTTATACACGGAAATGGGCAAAGACAGATATGTTGCGGCAGAATTGCTCTGCAAACAAGCGCTGGAGATTCGCCGTGCTGTCTTGGGCAGACGGCATCCAGACTTTGCCACAAGCCTAAACAACTTGGCGGGATTGTATGAGGCAATGGGCGATTACCCAGCAGCAGAGCCGCTCTACAAGAGAGCCATGAAAATTCGCCGTGCAATCTTCGGCAAACAACATCCGAACTTTGCCACGAGTCTCAGCAATTTGGCCGGATTGTACCTATTCAGAGGCAAGTACGCGAAGGCAGAACCCCTTTGCAAAGAGGCGCTAGAAATTCGCCATGCCGTCTTCGGCGAGCAACATCCCGGCTTTGCCGGGAGCCTCAACGGTTTAGCAAGGCTATTGGCCGCGACAGGTAGAGTCACAGAGGCATTGGCAATAATGGAGCAGGCTCTCGCAATTGAGAATCGGATGCTTGGTCAAGTATTTTCTATAAGTTCTGAGAGCCAACGAAGCGCGTATCATACAATTGTAAGATACAGCTTAGATAGATTTCTTTCTTTACTCAGTCCAAACCTCTCATATTCTCCCGAAGCGGTACGATCTGCATTGTCTGTTGTCTTGCAGCGGAAAGCTGTTGAGGCTGAAGCTTTAGCTACACAGCGTGATGCTGTGCTAGGCGGCAAGTATCCTGAAGTTGCGCCCAAACTGCGCGAGATAACTACGTTGCGAGCGCAGATTGCACAAAAGACTCTTTCAGGTCCCGGGAAAGAAGGCTTGCAAACTCATCAACAATTGCTCTCTGAGTGGAATGCTCAAAAAGAGAAACTTGAAGCGGAGGTTGCTCGACAAGTTCCTGAGATGAATCTTGAGCAGAAACTTCGCTCAATTGACCATCAAGTTGTGGCGATGGCGATGCCTGAAGGCGCGACGCTTGTTGAGTTTGTCCGTTTTGATGTTTTTGATTTCAAAGCAGTGCCTGTGCGTAGTGAGAAGCAATGGAAGCCGGCGCGTTATCTTGCTTTTGTTATGGCGGCGGGAGAGCCGGATAATATCGAGATGATTGATTTGGGCGAAGCCGAGCCGATTGACCAGATGATAGCTACCTTCCGCGAAATTATCACTGGCGAAGAAGAAAACCGACGCAAGCGCGGGATTAATGCTTCGATGTCGTCCGGGGGCTTTTTGCAACAAGCGGTTACTAAAATATTCTCCCGCAAGCGCGGGCTTGGGGCTGCGCCTACGTCTGTGCCGCGTGTGACGAGCAAAGATGTTGGGCTGCAATTGAGTGACGCAATCTTTACGCCGCTTTTGCAAGCTATCGGTAATCGTAAGCGGTTGATGATCTCTCCTGATGGCGATTTGACGCGCTTGCCGTTTGAGGTCTTGCCGATGGATGACGGGCGGCGGTTGATTGATGAGTACCGCATCAGTTACTTGGGCGCGGGGCGCGATGTCGCGCGTTTCGGCTTCAAATCAAATCGCCAACCATCGCGGTCACTTGTTGCCGCCGATCCTAATTTCGATTTTGGCGCGAAGGCTCTGCACACGGAATCAGCGATTGGCGCAGGTCGCCGCTCACGCGATTTCAAACGCGACTCGGTAAAGGCGTTCGACCGCTTGCCTGGTACAAGGCTCGAAGGTGAGAACATCGCGGCGATGCTTGATGCGGAACTTTGGCTTGAAGGTAAAGCCTTGGACGCTCGCTTGAAGAGTTGTAAATCGCCGCGCATTTTGCATCTGGCAACGCATGGCTTTTTCCTTGCAGACCAGAAGCGCGACCCGAATGAAGACCGCTTAGGCTTTGGGACAATGAGTTTTTCTGAAAGCGGCATGGAACGACTCACCAGCGCCCGTTTCGAGAATCCGTTGTTGCGTTCAGGGCTGGCGCTGGCGGGTGCAAACACCTGGCTTAAAAAAGGCGAGTTAATGGAAGAGGCGGAAGACGGTTTGCTTACGGCGGAAGATGTTACCGGGCTTGACCTCTTAGACACAGAGCTTGTCGTCTTGTCAGCGTGCGAAACCGGACTTGGCGAAGTGCGCGTCGGCGAAGGCGTTTTCGGCTTGCGTCGGGCATTCATTCTGGCAGGCGCAAAGACGCTGGTCATGAGTTTATGGAAAGTGCCGGACTTGGCAACCGGTATTCTGATGGAGCGCTTCTACGATAATTTATGCAACCGTCACTTTGGTCGCAGTGAGTCACTTCGAGATGCACAGTTTTACACGCGAGATGCCACAGTAGGTCAAATCAGAAGTCGCTGGCTTAACGATGAAACGATTGAGCGATTGGCAGCAGGGGATGAAAAAACCCAAGAGTATCTTGAATGGTTAGAGCGGCAACCCGATGACTATTGCCCATTCGTTCATCCACTCTATTGGGGCGCGTTCATCTGTCAGGGCTATGATGGAGCGCTGACCGATTGATATAGCAAAGAACAATCGCTATGGCAGCGTTGCAAATTGAACCAACTGGCAGTGTATTACTGGCTGGCAATGTCCGCTTATTTACGTCAATTTGAGCAGCAGGAATATCAAAGGGAGGCTTCTAATGACAATTGAAGAGATGCGCGACATTATCGCACAAGTGAAATTTGAAGATTACACCTTCACCGTAAACGAAGGTCATGGCGGCATCTATTTACAGGCTCACTACCCGGAAGCCGATATTGTTACCAAACAGCCCAGCGCCCAATATTCGCGCAAGTGGTTGCTGTCGCCACAAATGACCAAATCGGAACTCGTGCAGACCGCTTTCAAACTCTGTATGACTTCAATGGAGCATCGCACCCGCGAACATTTTCTCTACAACGGCAAGCGTGTCTTTGGACCGCACTTTGACGTTGATGCGCTCTGGCAGATTTGCGCCGAAAAGAAATTCGATTACCGCCAGTGAGGCAAAGATGGAATCATTGGCTATTTCGATGCGATTCATTGAATTTGGTTTTTAGATAGCAGAATGCAAAGGAGAAGATGATGGCAAGCGAAATAGAACAAGCCGTTTTGCAACTGAATCAACGGGCGGCGGCGCTTTTGAATGCCGGACAATATCAATATGCCATTTATATCGCAGAGCAGGCTGTCAGCCTCGCTTCGCAACTGGGAACGAAACATCCTGATTATGCCCGAAGCCTCAATGATTTGGCAGTGATGTATCGCTCAATCGGTGACTACCAAAAAGCCGCGCCGCTGTTTCGTGAAGCAATGGAGATTCGTCGGCACGTATTCGGCGAGCAGCACCCGGCTTATGCTCACAGCCTTAACAATCTGGCAAAACTCTGTGCGGCAATGGGAGACTATCGGCAAGCCGAGCCTCTCTGCCTTGAAGCGGTGAAGATTCGCCGGGAAGCTTTGGGAGAGCAGCATCCTGACTACGCCACAAGCCTCAACGATCTGGCAACCTTGTACTGGTCAACCGGCGATTACCGGCAGGCTGAACCGCTTTACCGTCAAGCGCTAAAGATTTGCCGGGAAGGATGGGGAGAGCAGCATCCTGATTATGCGACCACCCTCCATAATCTGGCAGCCCTATATGGTTCGATGGGTGAGTATCACCAAGCCGAGTCGCTTTATCATCGCGTAATGGAGATATGGCGCGTAGTAGTTGGGGAAAAGCATCCTTACTACGCTCACAGCCTCAACGGTCTGGCAGAAATTTATCGTGCCATGCGTGACTATGAGAAAGCCGAACCGCTGTATCTTAAGGGGGCGCAGATATGGCAGGAAGTGGCTGGCAAAATGCATCCTGACTATGCCGGAACTCTGAACAATCTGGCATTGCTTTATCGCTCAATGCTTGAGTACGAAAAAGCCGTACCGCTGTTGCGTGAAGTCCTGGAGATTCGCCGCCAAGTTTTGGGAGAGAAGCACCCCGACTATGCCACAAGTCTCAATAATCTGGCGTTGCTTTATCACGCAGCGCGGGATTATCAACAAGCCGAGTCTCTTTTTCGTCAGGCAACGGCGATATGGCGCGAGGTATTCGGCGAGAAACATCCTGACTACGCTCACAGTCTTAACAATCTGGCTGTTTTATATGAAGCAATGGGCGATTATCCGAAAGCCGAGCCTTATTACCGTCAGGCAATAGAACTGTATCGTGAGCTATTGGGAGAACGGCATCCTGACTATGTGACCTGCCTCGACAATCTGGCTGTTTTCTTAGCCGCAAATGACCGGCATTCGGAAGTTCTGGAGTCGGTAAAGCAAGTAGCTGACCTTCGCAATGCCTTCATTGGGCAGATTTTCTCAATGAGTTCTGAGCGACAACGAACCACTTTTCTCAAAACGCTGGAACCGGAGTTTTTTAGTTTGCTGTCGTTGCTCTGTTATGCCATCCCTCAATCGGCGACGGTCAGGCAAACGGCTTTGGAAATTGTTTTGCGGCGGAAAGCCATTCGCGCCGAAGCCTTGATGGCGCAGCGCGATTCTGTACTGGGCGGCAACTATCCGCATCTCGAATCGAAATTGCGCGACCTGTCAAAGCTGCGCGAACAGATTGCCCTGAAAACGCTGGCGGGACCGGGGCAAGCTGGGTTGGCAGCGCACCAGCAGACTTTAGCGGAATGGGAGAGTCAAAAAGAGGCGTTGGAAACGGAATTGGCGCGACAGATTCCCGAAGTCAACCTGGAACAGAAGCTACGCAACATTGACTGCGGTGTGGTGGCAAAGGCTTTGCCTGCGAGCAGCGCGTTAGTGGAATTTGTGCGCTTTGATGTTTTCGATTTCAAAAAGACGCATAGCGAATCGCCATGGAAACCGGCGCATTATTGGGCGTTCATTCTGCCTGCCGGAAGAGCGGACGATTTACAGATGCTTGACCTCGGCGAAGCAGAAGGCATTGACCGCCTGATAGCCACATTCCGCGCCGCCGTGACCGGCGAAGACGAAGGGCGCGGTTTGGGAAAAGCGCCGCGTCAGGCAGAGGAAGAGTTATTTAGTAAACATGGCAAGGCGTTGCGGGCGAGAGTTTTTGACAAGCTGTTACAATCGCTTGGCGGCTGCAAGCGTCTGTTTATTGCTCCCGATGGCGACCTGACACGCTTGCCGTTTGAGATACTGCCGACTGATGATGGCAGTTTTTTAATAGACAATTACCGACTCAGTTATCTGGGCGTCGGGCGCGACCTGCTGCGCTTCGCAGCCGCTTCTTCAGGACAACCGGCAGAGCCGATTGTCGTCGCCGACCCTGATTTTGATCTTGCCGAAGACCTGCCGCCGTGGTACCGACCTGAACCGAAGCCATCTGCCGCCCGGCTTTCACGCGATTTTGACCGCAGCAGTTTGCAGTTTTCGCGCCTGCCGGGAACGCACATTGAAGGCGAACGCATCGCCCAAATGCTGAAGGTTGAACCGTTGCTTGAAGCCAGCGCCGTCGAATCTCGCATCAAAGCCTGCAAATCGCCGCGCCTCCTGCACATTGCGACGCACGGCTTTTTTTTGCAAGACGAGGAGCGCAACCTCAATCAAGAGCAACGCGGGCTAGGCGCGATGCCCTCGGGCGCAGCATTTGGCATGGCGAGTCTGACCGATGCGAAACTCGAAAACCCGTTGCTACGTTCCGGGCTTGTGCTGGCAGGAGTCAATACCTACCTGAAAAAAAGTACGCTGCCTGAAGAAGCAGAAGATGGAATTTTAACAGCGGAAGATGTTTCGGGCTTGGATCTACTGGCTACAGAACTGGTCGTTTTGTCAGCGTGTGAAACCGGGCTTGGAGCGGTGAGTATCGGCGAAGGCGTCTTTGGTCTGCGTCGCGCCTTTGTGCTGGCAGGGGCAAAGACCCTGGTGATGAGTCTATGGAAAGTGCCGGACAAACAAACACAGGAATTGATGGAACTCTTCTATCAAAAAATCCTCAACGGACAACCATGTGCGGAGGCCTTACGCGAGGCGCAACTGGCAATCAAAGCGCAGCATCCAGAGCCGCTTTACTGGGGCGCGTTCATCTGTCAGGGCTATGACGGACCGCTGACCGATTGAACGCACTATCATTTTTATGCACAGGGTTGCTTATATCAGGATTTAGCGACTATCAGGTTGCTGCTTCTTGAGCTTCGTGACGAATTGTTTGCGGAATTTCATTACTTTCGGCTCAATGACGATGCGGCAGTAGCCTTTGTCGGGATTGCGGGCGAAGTAGTCCTGATGATATTCCTCCGCTACATAGAAGGCTTTGAACGGTTCCAGTTTGGTGACAATCGGGTCTTTATAGATTTTTTGCGCGGTTATCTCTTTCAAGACCTCTTCGGCAATCTTTTTCTGTTCCGGTGAATGATAAAAGACGGATGAGCGATATTGCGTTCCTACGTCTGCGCCTTGCCGGTTCAGGGTCGTCGGGTCGTGAACGACAAAAAAAACTTCGAGCAATTCTTTGAACGTAACTACCGTCGGGTCAAACGTAATCTGTATTACTTCGGCGTGATTGGACTTGCCGGCGCTGACCTGCTCATACGTCGGGTTTACGACTGTGCCGCCGCTATAGCCGGATTCGACCTTTTCGACGCCACGCAATTCCTTGAACACCGCTTCGGCACACCAGAAACAGCCGCCCGCGATGGTGGCTACTTCTTTGCCGGTGTCAGCTTTCATCGCTTTTTGATTGGTCTGCGCGACCATCAATGTCGGTAATAAAAGCATAGTTAAAAACACTCTGCGTATCATTATCATTTCACCTCAACTATAGTAATCCGCAAAGCGGCAAGTTTATTTCGCCGCTTCTCAATTATAACCGCGAGCGATGTTCCACGCATCAACAATCTCTTCGTCGCGCACGACATAAGCTTTATCAAAGAGATTCACATTCGGGTCGCAGTGCGGCACGATGAACTCAAGCGCATCGCCTAACTTGATTTCGCGGCTTGCCTCTTTTATGTCAAGGATGCCATGTTCATCGCCCGCGAAGTGATACTTCACGCCTTCAATGCCGCGAATCTCCGGCAGATGCGGGCGGTCTGTGGCAAATGCCTTGAAGCCCGCGTCAATCGTCGCCAGTCCCGCATGATTGGCGCTGATGACTGTCGCTCGCACAAAGAGGGCGTTGGCGAAATCGTCATAGACTGCGCCGCTTGCGCCGCCGATGCTGCGATAATCCACATCCATAAAGACGTAAGAGCCGGTCTGTAATTCGGTCATGCCGTCGAGCGCCGTATCTATGTTATACGTCCCGGTGCTGCCGCCTGACATGATCTCTACGGGCAAACCCTTCTGCCGGATTGTAAAGAAGGTTTCGAGCGCCGGAGTCATTGCCGCTTCCGAGTGTTTGCGCCGTTCCGCAAAGCCGACAACGTGCGACGAGATGCCACTGTAACATTGTAAACCTTGTAGGTTGAGATGTGGCAAGCGGTCTATCTTTTCTGCCAGTTCAAGGGCAGCCGCGCCCGCCTGAATGCCAGTTCTATGCAAATTCGGGTCAATATCAATCAGGACATTCAAGGTTATGCCCGCCGCTTCCGCCGCGTCGTTCAATTGTTCGGCGTGCAGCGGATTATCTACAACCGACATAGTATCGGGTTGCTGGCGGGTCAACGCGACGAGTCGTTCAAGGCGATTGCGCCCGACCATTTCGCTGGTGATGAGCAGCCCCGCAATACCGGCAGCCGCCATCGCTTCGGCTTCCCGAATCGTCGCACAACAGATGCCCGATGCCCCCGCCGCAATCTGTCGCCGCGCCACTTCCGGGCATTTGTGGGTCTTAGCGTGCGGGCGTAACTGTAGCGAATGCGCCCGAGCGTGCTGGCTCATCTTTGCGATATTGGCTTCCAGCGCCTCGATGTCAATCAAGAGCGCCGGACTCGGTAAATCGTCTTTCGTCATTATGTTTCCTTCAATCGGATTGTGCTAAAAGAATCATCAGTTGATAGGGCATCGCTTTTTCTGTAAAAATGTGGCTACGTCCTTTGCTATCAATCAAGGCTTGGCGAATTTACAGAAAGTTCGCCACCCTGTCCATCAGTTCGTACTCCTCAATCAACTTCATGATGCGGTAACGGTAATCCGGCGCGTCTCTTCATCTATATATTCAATAGTCACGTCAACAACATCGTCCGGCACATAGCCCAGACGCTCCGCCCATTCAATCAGCACAGCAGCACGCGGCTTCTCGAAAATTTCTTCCAGTCCAAGCCCATCGGTTGCGCCCGTTTCGAGCCGGTAGAGGTCAATGTGATAGAGCCGCAAACGACCTTCGTATTCATTGATAAGCGTAAAAGTCGGGCTGGTGACATCAACCGGATCAATGCCAAGTCCTGCGGCAACGCCCTTAGAAAAGACCGTCTTTCCTGCGCCTAAATCGCCGTGCAAAAGAAAGACGGTGCGTTTATCAATCGTTTCTCCAATGCGCTCGCCTAAATCAAAGGTCTCGTCATCCGAGCGCGTAATGTACTCGCCTGTAATCTTCATTCGTCCAGTTTTCGGCTAATGAATTATGAAAAGGAGAGAACCGGATTGCAGCGGGTGTTAGAGTACAAGCTTCAGCTTGGCAGTAGATTCAGGAGCGAGGTATTTTGTTTCTTCGGAAACTATCAATAGCGATTGCGGTTGTCTGTCAATCCTCGCCTTACCCGCCAACAATCTGCTTTTCAAGTTACTACCAAACTAAAGTTTGTACTCTAACACCCGTACCCCATTTTCTCGTTTTCCTGCTTAAAAATCGTTCTATGGTTTCTCTTTATCGCCGCCGACTTTGAGAAATGCTGCGCCTAAATGGTGCGAAATGTCCGACGCAATCAGCGCCCGCGTTCCTGTCTCTTGTGCCGCTAAATCTCCTGCCAAGCCGTGCAGATAGACTCCCGCTAAGGTCGCGCCAAGTGCATCAGCAGGATTTTGTGCCAATAGTCCGGCGAGGATTCCGCTTAAGACATCACCGCTGCCGCCGGTTGCCATTCCGGCATTGCCGGTCGGGTTGACGTAGACTTCGCCATTTGGCGCGGCAACGATGGTGCGGCTGCCTTTCAGTAAAACAATGACCTGATGTTTGCGGGCGAAAACCCGCGCCGTTTGCAACCGCTTTTCCGCCACCTCTTTTGTCGGTTTATCAACCAATCGCGCCATCTCTCCGGCGTGTGGCGTTAAGATGATTGGCAACTCTGCCGTGCCTTGCAGATGTTCCGTCCAACCGTTCAGCGCGTTTAATCCATCGGCGTCAATTACCATCGGGCGATTGCGCCGTGTCACCAATTCCCGAACGAAATTGCGCGTCGCTTCTTCTGCGGAACCGAGTCCGGGACCGAGGGCAACGACATCGCGTTCCTCTGCCAGTTTCAACGCCTCATCAAGCGCCACCTCAGAAATCGAACCAATAGTGGTTTCCGCCAGCCCTTCGCTCATGCATTCGGCAATCAAACGCGCCGCGACTGCCGCTTGCGCCGATGCCGCCGTCGCTACGGTAACAAGACCCGTGCCTGCCCGGAGCGCCGCTTCACCCGCGAGAGCCGCTGCGCCGGTCTTGCCGCGTGACCCGGCAATGATTAAGACCTTGCCGGCGTCGCCTTTGTGAGCGTTTGCCGTGCGTCGTGAGGAAGCGAGCCACGCGGCAATCATCGAAGGCTCAAGATAATTCAACTTAGAACCGGCAGCGGTGATGAGTTTCGCGGGCGAGCCGATATTGGCGACAACCAATTCGCCGTTTAACTCACAGGCAGGGGGCAGGACGCTGGCAAGCTTCGGCGCGGTGAAGGTAACGGTCAGATCGGCGCGAACGGCTTTACCAATCAACTCCGACTCATCCGAGTTCAAGCCGGAAGGCAAATCAATGGCGATGATTGGCGAACAGGTGTTCAATAAATCAATCGCCTGCTCGAACAGTCCGGCTGCGGGACGGGTCAAGCCAGTTCCGAAAAGCGCGTCGAAATAGAAGTCATAGCGTTGTCGCGCAAATTCGTCGGCAAGCGTTTCGGCAGTGTCAACTTCCAGAAACCGCAAACCGGTTTCATCTTCTGCCAATGCCCGCGCCGCTTCAAAATTGATTCGCGCATCGCCTTTGGTCGCTGTCACCTGTCCGAGCAATAGCACCGTAACGCTACAGCCTCGCGTCGCAAGTTGTCGCGCTATGGTCGCCCCATCGCCGCCATTGTTGCCTTTGCCACAACAGACGAGGGCGCTGCTGCCTTTGACCGAGCCGAAACGCCGCTCTGTAGCTTCGACGACACGCCCCGCCGCATTCTCCATCAGCAGCAGACTTGGCACACGGTAGACTTCGGTGGTGCGGCGGTCAACCTCGCCCATCTGTTTCGCCGTCAAGATCTTCATCACAGGCGATGATAGGCGAGGCGGGAAAGCCGTGTCAAAGTTTCCGTCAGGTGAAGACGCTTCTTTCCATAATTGATGCAGATGGATGCCGCGCTCGCAACGATTTGCTCACGGCGACCATACCTTGCGCCCTTGTCTTGACGATCATTGCATAATCAAGCGTTACCGCAAGTATTTGTTGAAAAATTCGAGCGTTCGCCTCCAGGCCAGTTTGGCGGCGGTTTCGTCATAACGTGGCGTCGTATCGTTGTGGAAGCCGTGCTGTTTGCCTTCGTATAGGTGTGTTGTGTACGCCTTGTTGTTGGACTTGAGCGCCGCCTCATAAGCCGCGATGCCCGCGTTGATGCGCTCGTCATTTCCTGCATATTGCAGCAACAACGGCGCGGAAATTTTGGGTACGTCTGCTACGCCCGCTTGACGACCATAGAACGCAACTCCGGCATTCAGATCAGCGCCCAGCCGGACGGCTAATTGATTCACCAGGCCACCGCCAAAGCAGAACCCGACTGCGCCCAGTTTCCCTGTAGAATCGGAACGCGCCTTGAGCCACTTGGCTGCCGCAACGAAATCTTCGGCCATCTTCGTTCCGTCCACTGTGCGAAAAGCGGCAGCAGCTTTTTCCTCGCTGCCGGGATAGCCGCCAACCGAAGTCAAGCCGTCGGGGGCAAAGGCGATGAAATTGGCGAGCGCGAAGCGACGCCCTACGTCCTCGATATAGGGATTGAGTCCGCGGTTTTCGTGGATGACGAGGACGACAGGTAATTTCCCATTTTTTGCCGGACGCGCCAGATACCCTTTGATGGAGCCATTGCCTGCCGGGGATGGCGCCGTTTCGTAGCCCGCCTTGAGGCGTTTGTCATCCGGCGGGACTTGCTGCGCCCAAGTGTAGTTCGGTGTTAGGCTCTCGAAAATTGCAGCGACAGTCAGTCCGCCGGTGGCGAATCTGCCAAGATGCTCAAGGAAGGTGCGACGCTCCATGTCGCCGTGCTGGTACTCGTGAAACAGGTCTAACAACTCCTGCGGATAATCGGATGCTTGCTTTCGTTCCATTCTTTCTCCTTTAATGTCAATCTGCTTACTTACATTGACTAAGACGAATGCAGAGCCGCGCTGGTTTCAGCGCTTGCCGAACTTTTTCTCCGGTTCGGTCTGGCTGGCAGCGATACGTTACTCCATGCGGCGGCAGCGTTCTCCATGAGCAGCAGACCTGGCAGGCGGTAGACTTCGGTAGTGCGGCGGTCAACCTCGCCCATCTGTTTCGCCGTCAAGATCTTCATCACAGGCGATGATAGACGATGCTCATGCCAGGCGCTGTTGACATTTGGTGTTAAATGTTGTCCTAAAGAGAGTTATCGCAAAGGAGCCGAGGCCATCTTTTTCAGGCTACCTTGTCTGCTTCTATAGTATGCAGGCAGGCAAAACTTCAAAT
>Ga0187894_10000870_pt1 | contig 40496 bp, 49 predicted proteins | sample GBC1701081metaG_FD_136650 | JGI IMG/M metagenome (GOLD analysis project Ga0187894, IMG submission 136650) | White microbial mat communities from a lava cave in the Kipuka Kanohina Cave System on the Island of Hawaii, USA - GBC170108-1 metaG ... | reverse complement strand
GACGGGGGAATTGATCAGCCCGATCGCGATGGATCAAGGCTTGCGGTTCGCGGTGCGCGAGGGCGGCAAGACGGTCGGCTCCGGCGTCGTCACCGAAATTCTGACGTAGAGTTTGGTTGGATGAATAGAGGAATGCATGGTTAAGGTTGAACAAAGAATCAGGATTCGGTTGCGTGGGTTTGATTACCGCGTCTTAGACCAGTCGGTGGCTGAGATCGTAGAGACCGTCCGCCGGAGCGGAGCAAAAATTGTGGGTCCTATTCCGCTTCCAACGCGCATCGAAAAGTTCACGGTGCAGAGTGCGACGCACGCAGATAAGAAGGCTCGCGAGCAATTCGAGATCCGAACGCACAAGCGTTTGATGGACATCATGGACGCGACTCCTGAGACCATGGATTCCCTGATGAAGTTGAACTTAGCCGCCGGTGTGGATGTCGAGATTAAGCTCTAAGGATAGAGACTGACAAGGAACGATACGCATGACGAACGGGTTGTTGGGTAAAAAGCTGGGGATGACTCAGATATTTGATGAGGCGAGGTTTACGCCTGTCACCGTCATTGAGGCAGGTCCTTGCCGCGTGGTCACGATCAAAACAAAAGAACGCGATGGGTATGAATCTGTCCAGTTGTCTTTTGGCGAAGTGAAAGAACGCAAGCTGTCCAAGGCCGAGCTGGGTCATCTGAAGAAGACGGAGGCTCCAGCCACCCGTGTACTGAGAGAGTTTCAAAAGGTCGGCGAAGTGACGGTAGGACAATCCATCAAAGTCGACATCTTCAAAAAGGGCGACTGGGTGGATGTCATCGGCATATCGAAGGGGAAGGGATTTCAGGGGGTGGTGAAGCGGCATCATTATGCCGGCGGCCCTGAATCTCACGGGTCCATGTTCCATCGTCATCCCGGTTCGATGGGCGCCAGTTCCTATCCCTCTCGTGTCTGGAAAGGGAAGACATTGCCAGGACACATGGGAGATAGGCGGATTACGGCTCAGCGGTTGAAAGTTGTTGAATCCAGACCTGATGAGAACTTGCTGTTCGTGCGAGGGGCGATCCCCGGCGCGGCAAATGGGCTGATCATGGTGAAAAAGTCGAAGAAGGGGTAGGGCATGCCCACGGTTGACGTTGTCGATTTAAAGAGACAGAAAGTCGGGTCCGTCGATCTTCCCGAAGAAGTATTCGGCTGTAAGCCGCACTCGGCATTAGTTCATGAAGCGGTGGTGATGCAACGTGCTTGTGAGCGTCAGGGCACGGCATCGACATTACGACGAGGAGAAGTGGCAGGGTCTGGAAAAAAGCCGTGGAAGCAAAAGCACACCGGGCGGGCTAGGGCAGGGTCGATCCGCTCTCCTGTATGGCGTCACGGTGGGTCTGTGTTTGGACCGAAGCCGCGAGACTATTCCTACAGTATGCCGAAAAAGAAGTATCGTGTGGCGCTTCAAAGCGCGCTGTCGGCGAAGTTGGCCGATGGACAGGTCGTGATTGTCTCGAATCTGTCATTGGACCAGCCGAAGACGAAACTATTGGCTCAAGCGCTGGCCAATTTGGGTGCCGAGGCCTATGCCTTGATCGTGGCAGGTGCTGGGCATGCCGGATTGGCTCAAGCGGCAGCCAATCTCCCTAATGTGTGTGTGTTGGGACCTGAAGGATTGAATGTCTATGACATTGTTCGAGCCGAATTGATTCTGATTCTTGAGCGCGAATTGCCTCGGGTAAAAGAGGTGTGGTCATGAAGGCGGACCTCCATAGTATTCTCATGCAGCCGTTGTTGACGGAAAAGATTACGGCCATGCGGGAAAGCAATAACACAGTAGGTTTTCTCGTTCACCCAGACGCGAATCGTGTCCAGATTAAGCAGGCGGTCGAAACGTTGTTGAAAGTGAAGGTCGAGCGAGTGAACGTCATGAATGTTCGCGGGAAGGTCAAGCGCTTGGGACGTTTCTCCGGAAAGAGATCGGACTGGAAAAAGGCCTTTGTCAAGCTCAAGGAAGGCGAGAAGTTGGAGTTGTACGAGAGCGCATAGTAGGCGTTGCACCGGGCAGATCTCGGTGCGCTGGAAGGACGACTGTCGTATGGGAATCAGGGCATATAAGCCGAGGACACCGGGGCGCCGCGGGATGACGGCGGTGACGACCGAAGAGCTGTCGAAGAAGAGGCCTGAGAAGTCGTTGACGTCCTTCCGCCGCAGTACCGGCGCGAGGAACAATGATGGGCGAACGACAGTACGTTTTCGTGGGGGTGGACATAAACGGCTCTATCGGAAAATAGACTTCCGGCGCGACAAGACCGGAATCCCTGGGACCATCGCCGCGCTTGAATATGATCCCAATCGATCGGCCCGGATTGCATTGGTGCATTATAAGGATGGAGAAAAACGCTACATCCTGGCCCCAGTTGGTTTAGAAGTTGGGAATGTGGTGCAATCAGGCGCTGGCTCAGAAGTTCGTATCGGAAATGCGTTGCCCTTGTCCAGTATGCCGTTGGGAACCACCATTCATAATGTGGAGTTGAAACCTGGGAAGGGTGGTCAGCTGATTCGCAGCGCGGGAGGCGCCGCTCAGGTGATGGGTCGGGATGGCGAATATGTGCAGGTACGACTCAGGTCCGGTGAAATGCGAAGAATTCTTTCAACTTGCATGGCCACTGTCGGGCAGGTTGGGAATACGGATCACGAGAATATTAATGTTGGGAAGGCAGGCAGAGTTCGATGGTTGGGTCGGCGCCCGAATGTGCGCGGTGTTGTGATGAACCCGGTTGACCACCCGCATGGCGGCGGCGAAGGAAAATCCGGACAGGGTAATCCCCACCCGGTCTCCCCATGGGGTCTTCCGACCAAGGGCTACAAGACTCGGAACAACAAGGCGACGGACAAGTTCATTATTTCCCGCCGCAAGTAGGAGTACGCAATGCCGAGGTCAGTCAGTAAGGGCGCATTCGTTGACGATCATCTGCTTCAGAAGATAGAGCGGATGAATCAGAATAAGGATCGAAAGATCATTAAGACGTGGTCCCGGCGGTCCACCGTCATTCCAGATATGATCGGCCATACGTTCGCGGTTCACAACGGCAAGAAATTCATTCCTGTCTTCGTAACCGAAAACATGGTTGGGCATAAATTGGGAGAGTTTGCTCCGACCAGGTTCTTTAAGGGGCATGGGCACGCCAGAACAGAGAAGGCCGTCGCTCTCAAATAGAGGGCAGGGTGTAGTCTCGGCGCGCTCGATTGGATAGGGTGAATATGGCTGAAGCACAAGCGGTTCTACGGTTTGTACGGGTTTCCCCAAGGAAGGCCCGCCCAGTGGTCGATTTGATCCGTGGGCAACAAGTTCCCATGGCCTTGGCGATGCTCAGGGGTTTGCCGCGGCAGGCGTCAAAGGTCGTTGAAAAGATTTTGCGGTCCGCCGTGGCCAATGCGGAGCAAAAAGAGATGGGTGATAGCGACTCGATGGTGGTGTCGAAGGCGTTCGTCGATTGTGGGCCGACATTGAAGCGCTTTCGGTCTCGATCGCAAGGCCGCGCGAATGCGATTCAAAAACGGATGAGTCATATTACTGTCGCCGTGTCGGTTGCGAGCGCGAAGGAAAAGAAGAAGATATAGGTGGTTTAGGCGGCTAACAAAATGGATTTATTTTTAGTCTGAGCGAGGCGCAAGAAGTTATGGGGCATAAGACACACCCGATTGGATACCGGTTAGGATACAACGTCGCCTGGAGTTCTCGGTGGTATGCCAGCAAGGATTACGCGAAGCTGCTCCATCAGGATATCAGGATTCGCAAGATGGTCAAGCAGCGTCTTTTCCATGCCGGTGTGGCCAAGGTTGAAATCGAGCGATCCGGAGACCAGACTCGGGTGATTATTCACACCGCGCGTCCTGGCATCATCATCGGTCGTAAGGGGGCTGAGGTCGACAAGCTCAAGGCGGAGCTGGAGAAGAGCTACTCAGGTCAGGTCTACATTACAGTGAAGGAAATCAAGAAGCCTGAATTGGATGCCCAGTTGGTGTCAGAAAACGTCGCCACACAGTTGGAAAAACGTGTGGCATTCCGTCGGGCGATGAAGCGAAGCGTGCAATCTGCTCTTCGTCTTGGAGCCCAGGGTATCAAGATTATGGTGGGGGGGCGTCTCGGCGGAGCAGAGATCGCGCGCTCGGAGTGGTACCGTGAGGGCCGCGTGCCTCTCCATACGCTCCGGGCTGACATCGACTACGGATTTGCCGAAGCCCATACGACGATGGGGCAGATCGGGATCAAGACATGGATCTATAAGGGGGAAGTGCTTCCGTTGCAGCCTCTCAATAAAGAGTCGGCATTCGACCGAAGACTTGGGTAATTGAAGAGGGTATTGTGTTAGCACCAAAGAAGGTTAAGTTTCGCAAAATGATGAAGGGGCGTATGACTGGCAAGGCCTATCGTGGCAGCCAGATTACCCTCGGAGAATTTGGGCTTAAGGCGCTTGAGCCTGGGTGGATTACCAGTCGGCAGATCGAAGCCGCGCGTATTGCGATCACCCGCTGTGTGAAGCGTGGCGGTCAGGTGTGGACGAGGATTTTCCCCGATAAGCCGATCACCAAGAAACCGGCTGAGACTCGAATGGGTAAGGGGAAGGGCAACCCGGAATACTGGGTCGCTGTGGTCAAGCCCGGCCGCATTCTGTACGAGATGGACGGTGTAACGCCTGATGTGGCCAAAGAAGCATTTCGCCTAGCGTCGCATAAGTTACCCATTGCCACGAAATGTGTCGTTCGCGGAGAGTTTTAGCGTCGACCGAACCGGGTGTAAGGGTGGGAGTGCATTCATGGATCTAAAGGAATTACGACAACTGACTGGACCTGAGCTGACGGAGAAGACTCAACAGCTCACACAGGAACTCTTCAATCTTCGTTTTCAGCTGGGAACCGGGCGGTTGGAAAACCCTATGCAGGTTCGAAAGGCGAAGCGATCCATTGCCAGGGTAAAAACGATTCAACGCGAGCTCGCGCTGGCCGGCAACAATTCTACCGCGGCGAAAGGGGCCTGAGGATGGGAGAGTCAGCGAACAAGCGGCGTGAATGGGTCGGGCGTGTGGTCAGCAATAAGATGAATAAGACCGTGGTCGTCGAGATCGAGCGGTCCGTTATTCACCCGCTCTATCGAAAGGTGCTGCGACGGGTGACGAAGTTCAAGGCGCACGACGAGGACAATGCTTGTAAGATCGGCGATCGTGTACGGATGGTCGAGACGAGGCCGATCAGTAAAGATAAGCATATGCGGGTTGTCGAAGTCGTGGAAAAGGGACGAGTTCAGTAAGCCAAGGTCGTGCGAAGGGCAGAGGAAACACCAGGACTATGATTCAAAGTTATACGTACATGGATGTGGCCGACAATTCTGGCGCGAAGCAGGCCATGTGCTTTCACGTGCTTGGCGGGACCAGACGCCGGTATGCCTCTCTCGGAGATATTGTCGTCGTGGCTGTCAAGGAGGCCATCCCTGCGGCAACAGTCAAGAAGGGTGATGTGAGCCGTGCCGTGGTCGTGAGGACGACCAAAGAAGTGCGTCGGGAGGATGGTTCCTATATTAAGTTCGATCGAAATGCCTGCGTATTGATCAATAAAGACGGTGATCCGGTCGGTACTCGTATCTTTGGACCGATTGCGCGCGAGCTGCGATGGAAGAAGTTCATGAAGATTATTTCCCTAGCTCCGGAAGTGCTGTAGCGAGGGTGGAGACGGCGGGATGAACAAGCAGGGGTTGAAGAAGAATCGGATTCGTAAGGGTGATGTGGTGGTTGTGATCGCGGGGCGCGATCGTGGCAAATCCGGGAAAGTGCTGTCGGTCGATCCCGGAGCGGGCAAGGTTGTGGTCGAAAAGTTGAACATGATCAAGCGCCACACTAAGCCGAATCAGAAGGTCAAACAAGGTGGCATTCTAGAGCGGGAAGCGCCGTTTGCAGTGTCAAATGTCATGTATCTGTGTCCTGTGACACAGAAGCCGACCCGGCTGGGCGTACGAACGCTCGATGATGGCAGACGGGTCCGGTTCAGCAAAAAATCGAACGACTCAGTCGAGTAGGAGTGAGGACGCCGGATGGCGAAGGTTGAATCAGGAAAAGGTGGTAAGACGTCGGAACGACGGCCACCCAAGAAGAAAGAAGGGTCGTCGGCGCCGCAGGCAACGGACCAGGGCAGCGATGAGTCGAAGTTCAATCCGCGCTTGCGCGAGGCCTATGTGCAGAAGGTTATCCCCGCGCTCATGAAAGAGTTCGGCTACAAAAATATCATGCAGGTGCCGAAGCTCGAGCGGATCGTGCTGAATGTGGGGATGGGCGAAGCCATTCAGAATGTAAAGTTGTTGGAGAGCGCCGCTGGGGAGTTAGGTGCAATTACGGGACAGAAGCCGTTGATTACAAAAGCGAAGAAGGCCATCGCCTCCTTCAAGTTGCGCCAAGGGATGCCGATCGGCACAAAGGTGACGTTGCGGAGTCGCAGAATGTGGGAGTTTTTCGACCGTCTGGTGACGTTGTCGCTGCCACGGATTCGAGACTTTCGAGGCGTCTCCCCAAAGTCGTTCGATGGCCGAGGTAATTATACGCTTGGGCTTAAAGAACAGCTCATCTTTCCCGAGATTAAATACGACGAGGTCGCGTCCATCCATGGGATGGATATTACGATCGTCACGACCGCCAGGACCAACGATGAAGGCCGGGCTCTGTTAAAACATTTGGGAATGCCATTCCGGACGTAATGTCAAGCGAAGGAGTTGCAGGTGTCGAGATTAGCGCTCAGAAATAAATCGGCCGTCAAAGCGAAGTTTCCGGTCAGAGATTATCACCGGTGTGAGATTTGTGGTCGTGTACGAGGATTTTTGCGCCGGTTTCGTATGTGCAGAATTTGCTTTCGGTTGCTGAGCCTAAAGGGGGAGATCCCGGGGGTTCGGAAGTCGAGTTGGTAAAGTATCCGTGTTCTATCTCAACGGGTGGCGAGGGCTATCCGGCCACGCGAGGAATGTTGGTGAAAGGGTTGGTATGGTGACAGATCCTATTAGTGACCTCTTAGTGCGATTGCAAAATGGGTTTCGGCGACGTCACGATGTCGTGAGCGTTCCGGCCTCCCGTCTTAAGCGCGAGATTCTCCAGATTCTCCAGAATGAAGGATATATTCAGAGCGTTCAAGCGGACGTTGCAGATGGACATCCTGTGCTGAAAGTGCAATTACGGTATGCGGCGGAAGGGCAACCTATAGTCACCGGTATGCAGCGGGTGAGCAAGCCAGGCCGCCGTGTATATGTGGGGATTAAAGACATCCCGCGAGTCAAAAACGGCATCGGTATGGCGATTCTGTCCACCTCGAAGGGATTGATGACCGATCAGGACTCTCGTCGAGCTGGACTGGGAGGAGAAGTGCTGTGCTCGGTGTGGTAGCGAGTAGAGTGACCAGACTGTCATGACAGTGAGGCGTTAGAGGAATGAGGCATCGATGTCACGCATAGGAAAGAAGCCAGTCCAGATTCCAGCGGGAGTGGACGTGAAAGTTGCCGGACCTGTCGTATCCGTGAAGGGCCCTCTTGGGAAAATCGATTGGTCGTTATCCACGGGTCTGGGAGTCTCGATTGCAAATGGACAGCTCGTGGTGAGCCGGTCAAGTGAGGACCGTCAAATCCGCGCCATGCATGGGTTAACCCGCGCGGAGCTGAGCAACATCGTTCAGGGTGTGACGAAGGGCTACGAACGTAATCTGGAAATCACCGGAGTCGGATATAAGGTCGCAGTGCAGGGTCGAACGATGAGCTTTAATTTGGGCTATATCAACCCAGTCATCTATCCGATTCCGGCTGGAATCGACGTGAAGGTGGACAAGCAAACCCTGATTAATGTCAAAGGAGCCGACAAGCGATTGGTGGGTCAAGTTGCGGCGAACTTGCGAGCCATCAAGCCTCCCGATGTCTATAAGCAAAAGGGTGTCCGCTATGCCGGGGAAGTCTTGCGCAAGAAAGCCGGAAAGACAGGGAAGTAGGGTGATGCATGAATACGGCAGATAAAGCGAGTCAGTTAACCAGGCGGAAGCAGCGGGTGCGAAAGCGAGTCTTTGGAACGGCTGAGCGGCCACGCCTCAATGTGTTCCGCAGCCGCTCTCATATCTATGCCCAGATCGTTGACGATCTCAAGGGGGCCACGTTGGCGGCCGCATCTTCCCTGGACAAGTCGCTGCGCACGTCTCTGAAGTCCACCGGTAGTATTGAAGGCGCAAAGGCTGTTGGAAAATTGTTGGCTGAACGGGCGAAAGCGGCCAAAGTGCAGGCCGTGGTGTTCGATCGTGGCGGCCGTATGTACCACGGGCGCGTCAAGGCGTTGGCCGAAGCCTCGCGTGAAGGCGGCCTGCAGTTTTAGATCGTGCCTCGCTTCCGTGTTGGCGTGGGAGCGAAGGGAACAAAGAGGAGAAATGCTAGGTGCGAGTTAATCCAGATGAACTGAGCCTGAAAGACAAGGTTGTCTTTATCAACCGTGTTGCGAAAGTTGTGAAGGGTGGAAAGCGGTTCAATTTTTGCGCGCTGGTTGTCGTGGGAGATGGACAGGGGTGGGTCGGCATCGGAAAAGGGAAGGCTGCTGAAGTGCCTGTGGCGATCTCGAAGGCGGTTGAGCAAGCCAAGAAAAATTTGGTCCATGTCGCTCTCACGTCCGGAACGATTGCGCATGAGGTTCATGGGCTGTTCGGAGCAGAACATGTTCTCTTGAAGCCCGCAAAGAAGGGTGCAGGAATTATTGCCGGGGGCGCTGTCAGAGCAGTGGTAGAAGTTGCGGGTGTCCATAACGTTATTGCGAAGACGCTGGGCCGTGGAAACCCCTTTAATACGGTTCGCGCCACGCTCAACGGACTCTGCCAGCTCCGCAATGCTGAAGACGCGCTCAAAACGCGCCGTCATGCGGTGGGCGACGCGCAGAATAGGGTGAGTGCCTAATGCCAAAAGCAAAGACTTCGACTGCTCTGACTGTTCCAAAGGGATTCGTGATTACCTTGCGGCGAAGCCCTATCGGCACCCCGCAAAAGCACCGGCTGGTGTTGAGCGGCCTCGGCTTGAGGAAGATCAGGCAGAGGGTGACCCGGCCCAATACCTCACAAGTCAGAGGGATGATCGGAAAAGTCGGATATCTATTGGAAGTGCAGCCACAATGAACTTACATGAGCTCGGTCCTGCGAAAGGATCCAGAAAACGACGAAAGCGTATCGGCCGAGGCCCAGGCTCCGGTCATGGAAAAACATCAGGCAAAGGCCATAAGGGTTTGTTAGCCAGGTCAGGTGGTCGGAGTCGACAGGCCGGCGGGTTCGAAGGTGGTCAGATGTCTCTGATCCGTCGAGTGCCGAAGCATGGCTTTACGAACGTCTTTCGTAAGGAGTATTCGATCGTCAACCTGAAAAGCTTGGGTGACATAATCGTGTCCGGCACCATTACACCGCAGATGCTGGTGGATATCGGCTTGGTGAAGCGCAAGTCGTTGCCGATCAAGATTCTCGGAAACGGAGACCTCACGAAGGCGATTGTGGTGCAAGCGCACAAGTTCAGCAAGTCCGCAGAGGCAAAGATTCAAGCAGCTGGAGGGAGAGTCGAGGTCATCCCCGGTGTTTGAAAGACTCCTGACCAGTTTTCAGAATATTTTAAAAATCCCCGAGCTGCGCACCCGCATCCTCTTTACCGTGGGGATGTTGATCGTATATCGCATCGGGGCGCATATTCCTACGCCTGGGATCAACGGCGAGGCCCTCTCAGAGTTTCTGCAGAAGGAAGGCGGAGCGCTGCTCGGGTTTTTGGATATTTTTTCAGGTGGGTCGCTCTCACGATTGACGATCTTGGCGCTGGGCATTATGCCCTACATTAGTGCGTCGATCATTCTTCAGCTGCTGACCGTGGTGGTTCCGCACCTGACGAAGTTGGCCAAGGAGGGCGAGCGCGGCCGGAAAAAGATTATTCAGTACACTCGATTCGGGACGATCGGCATTGCGATCATTCAGGGTTTCGGGATCGCCGTCGGTCTCGAACAAATGAATAACGGCGCATTTGTGATGAGCGGTGGGTGGGGATTCCGTCTGATGACGGTCATCACTTTGACGGCCGGTACCGGCTTCCTGATGTGGCTCGGTGAACAGATTACCGAGCGAGGGATCGGGAACGGTATTTCGTTGATCATTTTTGCAGGGATCGTCGCGCGCTTACCTTCCGCGGTGGCCCAGACCTTTGAGTTGTACAAGGTCGGCCAGCTCAGCATTATCTTGCTGGTCGCCCTTGCGGTGCTGATGGTGGTGGTGGTGGCCGCGATTGTCTTTTTGGAAAGCGGGCGACGAAAAGTGCCGGTCCAGTATGCAAAGCGGGTCATAGGGCGCAGAGTATTCGGCGGACAGAGCACGCATATTCCACTGAAGATCAATACCGCGGGGGTGATTCCACCTATTTTTGCCTCGTCGATTATCGCGTTTCCCGCGACGATCGCCGGGTTTTTTGAGACCCCGTGGGTAAAAGCCTTCGGCGCTCAGCTCGCGCCAGGGTCGGTGCTCTATACACTGATGTACGTTGGTCTGATTCTGTTTTTCTGTTTCTTTTATACCGCCGTGGTCTTGAACCCGGTGGACATGGCAGACAACATGAAAAAGTACGGTGGGTTTATTCCAGGAATTCGCCCGGGCACCAGGACCTCAGACTACATTTATAAAGTGCTCACGCGCATTACATTTGCGGGATCGATTTACCTCGCGATCGTTTGTGTAATCCCTGAGTTATTGATCTATAAACTGAATGTGCCGTTCTATTTCGGCGGCACATCGTTACTGATCGTCATCGGTGTCGGTCTCGATACGGCTCAGCAGATTGAGTCTCACATGCTCATGCGGAATTACGAAGGGTTTCTCGGCAAGGGCATGGCTCCCCTTCGCGGACGGAGCGGGTGACGGGACAGCTATGCGCGTGGTGTTTCTCGGCGCACCAGGAGTAGGCAAGGGAACGCAGGCCGACCGTATTACGGCGCAGTTTCAAGTCGCGAAGATTTCGACCGGTGATCTTCTCCGCGAGGCAGTTCGTAATCGGACGACACTGGGTCTCGAGGCGAAGAGTTACATGGATCAGGGAATTTTGGTTCCTGATGCCGTGGTGATTGGGTTAGTGAGGGAGAAGTTAGCTGATCCCAGTTGCGCCAATGGATTTGTTCTGGATGGATTTCCCAGGACTGTTCCGCAGGCGGAAGCGTTGGGATCGGTGTTGAACTCCAAAGGGATTGCCCTGGACCGGGTTGTGAATTTCCAGGTTTCCCGTGAGGATGTTGTGCGGCGATTGAGCGGGCGCCGAAGTTGCCCGAAGTGCCAAGCGACGTTCCATGTAGATTTTGCACCGCCCACCGTAGAGGGCATGTGCGATCGATGCGGCGAACCGCTTGTGCAGCGCAGCGATGACCGCCGCGACGCGATTGAGATGCGTCTGAAAGTCTATGACGAGCAGACGGCTCCGCTTGTCCGCTATTATGGTGAGCGGAAATTGTTGTTTCCGATGGATGCATCGGGTGCGGTAGATGCCGTGTTTCGGCATCTTGCACATGAGCTGGCACCGTACCAGGGGACATGATCATTCTCAAGACGCCGGATGAGATTGCGGTCATGGCTCAGGCGTCAAAAGTGGTGGCAGAGACGCTGCAAATATTGCAGAAGGCTGTACGGGCTGGCATCACAACTGATGAACTGGACCGCTTAGCCGAGGAAGAGATTCGGTCTCGTGGCGCGAAGCCGGCGTTTAAAGGGTATCGGAATTACCCCAAGACACTCTGTGCTTCGGTAAATGATCAGGTTGTTCACGGGATTCCCTCCAAGCGAGTGCTGAAGGAGGGCGATATTATCGGGCTTGATCTTGGGGCGATTGTCGGTGGGTTTTACGGGGATTCGGCAGTTACCGTCCCGGTGGGACGGACAGCCGAGCAGAACGCTCGCTTGGTTCAGGTGACTGAAGAGGCGATGTATCTCGGAATCCAGCAGGCGGTAGTGGGCCATCGGCTGTCGGATATTTCGTACGCGGTTCAGAAACATGTGGAATCTGCCGGGTATTCAGTCGTGACGGAGTTCGTTGGCCATGGAATTGGCCGGCAGTTGCATGAAGAGCCTCAGGTGCCGAATTATGGGAAGCCTGGGCAAGGACCACGGTTGCAGGCAGGGATGGTCCTTGCCATCGAACCGATGGTCAATATGGGTGGCGCAGCCGTCAAGGTTCTTGAGGATCGCTGGACGGCGGTGACGGTAGACGGGAGTTTCTCGGCGCATTTTGAGCATACGATTGTGATTGAACCGAATGGGCCTCCACGTATTTTGAGTCAGCTCTAAGGAACTAGGTGATGCGGTCGGGAAGTTTGGCCAGAAGGGGTTGCGCTACGTGCCGAAAGAAGATGTCATCGAAATTCAGGGTACGGTAAACGAAACGTTACCGAATGCGATGTTTCGTGTGTCGTTGGATAATGGCCATAAGATTCTCGCGCATATTTCCGGGAAAATGCGCATGCACTTTATTCGTATTCTTCCCGGCGATAAAGTGACCGTGGAGCTGTCACCGTACGATCTGACTCGCGGGCGGATCACCTATCGGTTTAAGTAGGAGCACGACATAGATATGAAAGTGCGATCATCCGTCAAGCCGATCTGTGCGAAATGTAAGGTGGTTCGGCGCAAAGGTGTGGTACGAATCCTCTGCGAGAATCCGCGCCACAAACAGCGCCAAGGGTAGGGGGGCAGCCGGGGGTGGGTGGCCTCCGTGCTCGCAGAACGCGCGCGATGGGACGACGCTCGTTCGATGCGCGCAGTTGAGGCTCACCCAGCCGCGGCTGCTGAGAATATAGAGGAAGAGGCTAGGAGGAACTATGGCTCGTATTTCCGGGGTTGATTTGCCGAGAGAGAAACGGGTGGACATCGGCTTGACCTATGTCTACGGGATTGGGCGGGCATCCGCACTCTCTATCCTGAGCAAGGCAGGCATTGACGGCGCAATTCGTGTGAAGGATTTGAGCGAAGAGCATATCGTCAAGATTCGAGAAATCATTCAGGAAGGCTATCAGGTCGAAGGCGACCTGAGAAAAACCTTCTCGATGAACGTCAAACGATTGATCGATAGCGGCACATACCGTGGTCTGCGCCATCGGAAAGGGTTGCCGGTCAGAGGCCAGCGGACCAAGACGAATGCGCGGACGAGAAAGGGACGTCGTTCCGGTGTGGGAAGCAAACCGAAACCGCCCGCGCGTTCGGCATAGCGCGTGGCCGTTACTTGAGTAGGGAGCCTGTATGAGCATCAAAAAAGGGAAGAAGAAAGAGCGCCGGATCGTGCAGAGCGGAGTCGCCCATGTCCAGGCCTCCTTCAATAACACGATTGTCACCATCACCGACATGAGCGGCAACACGATCGTGTGGGCAAGCTCAGGGAACCAGGGGTTCAAGGGCTCCCGGAAAAGCACACCGTTTGCCGCTCAGCGGGCCGGCGAGGCTGCCGCGCGGAAGGCGATGGAAAGTGGAATGCGCACCGTGGACGTCTATGTGAATGGGCCCGGGTCTGGTCGTGAATCGGCGATCCGATCTCTTCAGGCTGCTGGATTGCGGATCCATATGATTCGCGATGTGACTCCCATTCCGCACAATGGATGCCGTCCGCCTAAGCGGCGTCGCGTCTAGTGGCGTATGTTGGGAAAGTAGAACACACGAGATTTGTTGGACGCACCCGCGTGGTGATGTCCGGTAACCGGAGGTAGAGCAGTGGCAAAGTATCGCGGTCCCGTCTGTCGGTTGTGTCGACGAGAGGGTGAGAAGTTGTTTCTGAAAGGCTCGCGTTGTATGACGGAAAAATGCGCCATCGAGCGACGGAGCTATCCTCCGGGCCAGCATGGACAGAAACGCCCGAGGAATTCAGAATACAGCACTCAGCTCAGGGAGAAGCAGAAGCTGCGCAGAATTTACGGCCTGATGGAATGCCAGTTCCGCGGTGTGTTTGAGCGTGCAGAACGCCAGACCGGTATTACCGGCGAGGTGCTCTTACGATTGCTGGAATGCCGGCTGGATAATGTGGCCTACCGACTTGGGTTCGGCGCCTCGCGAAAAGAAGCCAGGCAACTGGTCAGCCATGGGCACCTGACCATGAACGGTCGTAAGATCAATGTGCCTGGCGCGCAGGTGAAGGCAGGTGACATCATCAGCGTTCGTGAGCGAAGCCGCACACTGATCTCGATCCAAGCCGCCTTAGAGTCGGTTGATGGGCGAGGCATTCCAGAGTGGTTGGAGCTGGACAAGACGGCATTTAAAGGCATGGTGCGGGCGTTGCCGTCGAAAGATCAGATTTCGCTGCCAGTCAATGAGCAGATGGTGGTGGAGTTGTATTCCAGGTAGATACGGAACTGGAGGAATGGGTGTCGGCCTCTGCGGCGAACAGGCGCCGTTCAGTGGTTGGCTACTCGATGAGATGAAGGGGGAGTTATGATTAAAGCGATGAAGGACTTTCAGATCCCAATGCGGGTGGAAGTCGACAAGGATACGCATAACCAAACGTTCGGCAGGTTTACGACAGAGGCCTATGAACGTGGGTTTGGGACAACAGTCGGTAATGCGTTACGGCGCGTGCTGTTGTCGTCGCTGACGGGAGCGGCAGTGGCCACTGTCAAGATTGAAGGGGTCCTGCATGAGTTTTCAACGATTCCTGGCATCACGGAAGATGTGACCTCCATCATTTTGAACGTGAAAGGGCTGCGGCTTGCCTTACATACGGATAAGCCGAAGACGCTTCGCCTCAAGAAGAAGGGACCTGGTGAAGCGAAGGGGTCCGATATTCTTCATGATGCGGATGTGACCATTTTAACCCCGAATCTCCATATTGCAACGTTAGACAAGGATGCCTCATTCGATATGGAAATGACGGTAAAGCATGGGCGGGGGTACGTGCCGGCTGAGCGAAATAAAGAAGAGGGGCTGCCGATCGGTGTGATTGCGATCGATTCAGTGTTTTCCCCCATCAAACGTGTGAACTTTCACGTGGAGAACGCGCGCGTCGGTCGCATGACCGACTACGATAAATTGACCTTGGAGATCTGGACAGACGGGACCATCTCGCCGCGGGACGCGTTGTCCACGGCGGCCAGCATTCTGCGCGATCATATCGATATCTTTATCAATCCCGATGAACGGACCGAAGGACGCGCCGATCTTGGGGGCGATGAGGCGCAACGTGAAGTCAATAAGCATCTGTTCCGTAGCGTGAACGAGCTGGAGTTGTCGGTTCGTGCCGCGAACTGCTTGAAGAATGCGAACATCAAGACCATCGCCGATTTAGTTCAGAAGACCGAAGGAGAGATGCTGAGAACCAAAAACTTCGGCAAGAAATCGCTCAACGAGATCAAGGAAATTTTAACGGAGATGGGCCTGGGGCTCGGTGTAAAGCTGGATGCAGTGCAGCAGGGCAGCGGTAGTCCGAAGAGCGAGTAACGAAACAAGAGGGAACCCGTGCGTCATAGAAAAAAAGGCAGACAGCTCGGACGACAGACCAAACATCGATGGGCGCTGTTCCGAAGTCTCGTAACCTCGCTGCTCGAACATGAGCGCATTGAGACGACTGAAGCCAAGGCGAAAGAAATTCGAGGCTTCACGGACCGGATGATTACGCTCGGCAAGGAAGGAACATTGCCGGCTCGTCGGCAAGCCCTTGCATTTATCCGGAGCAAGGACGTGGTCTCAAAATTATTCAGTGATGTGGCGTCTCGATTCAAGGACCGTTCCGGTGGCTATACGAGAATGGTGAAGACGAGACGCCGCATCGGCGATGCGGCGAAGCTTGTCGCGATCGAACTCGTCACTCGGCCGGAGACTGCATCCGCAAAGAAGCAGTCGCCTGCTGCATCCACTCCCGCGAGTCCTGCTGCCAGCTAGGCTCCCTGTCCGCGAGACTTGTTCCCGTGCGCTGTCGCGGTAATGGTTCAGCAATTCTCCCATCTCGTTCACACAAATTTTCGATGTTGCCCCGCTCGGAAGAGCGGGGTAACAGACCTCATCGCTACTGGGTAGACCATGCCGTGGTTCCGGCATAAGTTTACAGGGTATTGAGCACATGCTACTATCGTGCCAGCTCTCTTATTGCTATTAAAGAATGGAGCGGGAACACCGTGTGGCAACGCTGGGTACGAGGAGGTTTGTTAGCCCTCAGTGCGGTATTGGCAAGTTTCCTTGTGTATCTGCTTGTGACCAATTCGACGACGGTTCCCGCCCCGACGGCAGCAGCGCCTGGCTCCATGGACAGCGCTGATGCGACGATCTCTCAGTTTACGTTTACCCAAACGAAGGGAGATACAGTTCAATGGCAGGTGCAGGCGCAAGAGGCCCGGCTCTTTGAACGGGAGAGAAGAGCGATGCTCCGAGTCGTTGAAGTCACATTATTCAGTCAGCAAGGAAAGGATCTGACGGTGACCGGAGATGAAGGGACATTAAACACGGAGACGAAGAACTTTGTGCTCGCGAATCGATCAGAGCCGCTCGTCATTCGCACTGAGAGCGGGTACGTGATTTACACCAATCATCTGGCTTGGACCGATGAAACGAGAGAGATTCGCACGCAAGATCCTGTCCGTATCGTTGGACATGGGTTAGAGGTAAGAGGACGTGGGTTGTTGGGACATTTGGACCGTGAAGAATTTGAAGTGCTTGAGGATGTACATGTGGATTTGGCTCCTGCTTCTTAATGTGCTCCCGTTCGGGATGGCTTCATTGAGCGAATCGGCTGACGCGGCTATTCCCAAAGGCGGTGTTGACCAAGCGGTCAGCACAACCATTACGGCCAAGAAGATGACTGTAAGAAATCAGGACAGCCAAGCGGTTTTTGAGGGAGCGGTCGTACTGACTCGTGGATCGCTGGTTGTCTATTCCGATCGCATGGTTGTGCAATTTCGTGTGCAGGATTCCCCCGCGAACGATAATCAAAAAGGACATGAGGTCGTCAAGGGCGCCGCGCCTTCAAAAGGGCCTGATGCGGTGCCGACTGTATCGAATCGATCGGTCAACAAGATTGAGGCGACCGGACGAGTAAAGATCGAGAAGGACTCAGGGAGTGCGACGTGCGAGAAAGCTGTCTACTATCATGATGGAGATAAAATTGTTCTGACCGGCGACCCGGTGGCTTGGGATAAGGGAACCAGAGTCAGCGGTAAACAAATCACGATGTACTTGGCAGAGGATCGGAGCGTAGTGGAGGGCGGCTCACATGTGCGGATCGAGTCGGACGGGGGAGCGGCCAAGTGATCGAGGCAGTTCAGGGAAATGCGCCGCCGACGGGCTCTTCTGTGACCAGGGCAGACGGTGACTGGTTGCGCGCAACGGGCCTGGTGAAAAGCTTTCGCGCACGCAAGGTCGTGAAAGGCGTCTCGATCGAAGTGCGCGCCGGTGAGGTCGTGGGCTTGCTGGGACCCAATGGGGCTGGGAAGACCACCATTTTCGATATGATCGTCGGCCTGTGCCAGCCTGATGAAGGGGCGATCGCTCTCAAGGAAGAGACGATCACGGATTTGCCGATGTACAGACGCGCGCGAAAAGGAATCGGGTATCTTCCCCAGGAATCGTCTGTATTTCGTCGACTGTCGGTTGAAGACAATATTCTAGCAATTCTTGAGATGCTGGACTATTCTCGGTCGGAGCGTCGGGACCGGGTCGATGCCCTTCTCAAGGAGCTGGATCTCAGCCATATTCGGACGAGTATGGCCTATGCGTTGTCGGGTGGTGAACGCCGGCGGCTGGAAATTACGAGGGCGCTTGCCACCAGCCCGTCGTTCATGCTGCTCGACGAACCCTTTGCAGGGATCGACCCGATTGCCGTTGCCGACATCCAACACATTATTACCAGACTAAAAGAAAAGGAGATCGGTATTTTGATTACCGATCACAATGTTCAGGAGACGCTGTCTATCACAGATCGAGCCTACATCATCAACGAAGGATTGATTCTTGAGGCCGGGTCCCCAGAATCCATCGTCAAAAGTGAAACAGCGCGCGCCGTCTACTTGGGAGAACGGTTCAAGCTATGACACGTAAGGGTGTAGGAGTATGAAGCTCAGGTTAGATCTTCGGCTGAGTCAAAAGCTGATCATGACTCCCCAATTGCAGCAAGCAATCAAGCTGCTGCAATTGTCTCGACTCGAGCTCCAGCAGAGTCTCACGCAACATCTGATGGAAAACCCGCTCTTGGAGGATCTTCCCACCGAAGCGGAGGACAGCGAATCCGCAAGCGCAGAGGAAAAAGCGGAAGATGCAGCGGCGTCGGCAGACAGTGAGCCATCGAATGCGGAGGAGTCGACTCCGGAAGAGCGCGATACGCCGGATGAAGTTTCAGCGGCTGGGTGGGAAGAGTACTTTGGAAGCGATCGGCGGATAGGCGGATCCGAGTCTCGGTCGTCCTCGCAGGACGAGTTCCCGTCCTATGAACAAACCATGGCGAAAGCCACTTCGTTGGAAGATCATCTCATCTGGCAGCTGTCGTTTTCTGGGTTGTCCGATCGTGAAAAGGAAATCGGGCGATTGATCATCGGGAATCTTGACGATGATGGATACCTGCGCATGTCTCTCGCAGAGATGGTCGGAGGGACAGACTACTCGGAGACGGAAGCGGAGTCAGTACTAAAAGATGTTCAGAGTTTTGATCCGACTGGCGTGGCGGCTCGAGACCTTGCGGAATGCCTGCTCTTACAAATCGGACATTTGGGTAAGAGTCCGATGGGGTCCTTAGGCGCTCGTCCCGGGGCCTTGAAGGGATCGATTGTTGAAGCCATCGTTCAGCGCCATCTTAAAGACTTGGAGAAAAAACAGTATGCAAGGATCGCGAAAGCCTTAGATGTCACAGTAGACGAGGTGTTCCAGGCGACGAAGGTGATCGAAGTGCTCGAGCCAAAGCCGGGGCGACCGTTTACGAACACCCAGAACTATGTCATTGTGCCCGACGTGTTTGTCGTCAAGAATGAAGGAGAATGGGTGGTGCTCCTGAACGACGATGGGCTGCCCAGGATGCGGATTAGCCCGTATTACAAGCAACTGATGGGAGCAGGCGAGAGTGGGTCGGCTGAGACGAAAGCGTATCTGGATGAAAAGCTGCGGGCAGCGCAATGGGTGATTCGCAGCATCGAGCAGCGGAATAAGACAATCGTAAAAGTGGTCTCGAGTATCGTGAAGTTTCAGGAGCAGTTCTTTGAAAAGGGCGTGCAGCATCTCAAGCCGTTGGTGCTCAAGCAGGTCGCTGAGGATATTGGGATGCACGAGTCGACAATCAGTCGTGTGACGGCGAACAAGTATATGTATTGTCCGCAGGGGATGCTGGAGCTGAAATTCTTTTTCAACGCCGGTCTGCAGCGAGCGGATCAGCCCTCCGACATGATGTCGTCTGTGACGGTACGAGAGATGATTCGGAAAATGGTGGCGGAGGAGGATGCGAGCCATCCGCTCAAGGATGAGGAGATCGCCGCCCGGCTTCTCACACAACAGGTTGTCATCGCGCGACGGACGGTAGCCAAGTATCGGGCGGAAGAGAATATCCCTTCCGCTACTCAGCGGAAGCGATTTTTTTAGCAAGATGCGCAAGAGCCTGCCAGCCGGTCTTATCCCTTCGGCCTACGGGTTGGTTTGGTTGCAGCCGACTAACCGGATGGACCGACGACCACACAGACTAGGTTTGTCTTAGATATGCGGGTCATTTAATTTCCACCGCACTACAATGGTTTTCTCACAGCCTGGCGGACCTTTCCTATCTCGCTTTCTTCGTTACGGCTTCGTGTCCAGTGCCTCTCACTGGCGTAATGGGCGATCAGAACCGACCAGCTTGGTCGAATGTATTCAGCTTGAAAGGATGCATGTCTATGAAAATTACGGGGCGGCACCTCGCCATCACGCCGGCGCTCAGACACCATATTGAAAGTCGGTTTGAACGACTTGTGCGGTATGAAGTGAAGCTGAGCCATCTGGCAGTGATTCTGGGTGTGAGCAAGCTTCAACATCGTGCGGAGGTCGTGTGTACAATGCAAGGGAAACGGATTCAGGCAAAAGCGTTGACGCAGGAAATGTATGCGACGATCGATCAGCTCGTGGACCGTCTGGAGACTCAAATACGCAAACACAAGGAACGCCGGACTAATCATAAAGAACCGGCGAAGAGACTGGTTCGCAAGGTTCTGAGTCAGACTATTCGGAAGGAAGAAGAGATTGAAGTCATTCGGCCTGTCTGGGCCGTTCTGACTTTGGAAGAGGCGAAGCGACGGCTAGATCCGCTGCCTGGCTCGCTGGTGGTATTCACGGCGCGGTCTTCGGGAAAAGTGCAAATTCTACAGCGTCTTGATCGTGATCGAGTGGTCCTGATTGATCCATAAGGGGCAGACATGGCTGCACTCAAGTTGGTCGTGATCAGTGGTCTTTCCGGCTCGGGGAAATCGCATGCGCTCAAGTGCTTTGAAGATGTCGGGTATTTCTGCATCGACAACTTACCGCCGGCCCTCTTACCGACCTTTGTCGAGTTGTGTCATCAGCAGGGAGGGGAGATTAAGAATGTCGCGCTCGGCATCGATGTCAGGGAGCGCGTGTTTTTTTCCGATCTCGTGGGGATTCTTGAGCGAGTAAAGGTGCTCGGCCATGCGGTTGAATTAATCTTCTTTGAAGCTCGCGAAGAGGTGCTGGTCCGCCGATTCTCGGAGTCTCGGAGGCCGCATCCACTCATGCCGCATCTCCCAGTCCTGGAGGGGGTACGGCTTGAAAAGGAGCGGCTCGCTGATTTGCGACGCCACGCCGACCGTATTATTGATACGTCGGACTTGACGGTGCATGAGTTGCGGGAGTTGTTGAATCGGCAGTTTAGACAGGAAGGTGCGCCTTGTCGGCTGACCATCTCGCTGGTGACATTCGGTTACAAGTTCGGTGTACCGTATGACATTGACCTCCTATTCGATGTCCGATTCTTGCGGAACCCATTCTTCGTTCAAGACCTCAAGCCATTGACCGGGGAAGATCCGCGGGTGCGGACCTACGTGCTGGCCGATCCGGACGCCGTTGCGTTCATCGGGCAGCTGGAAAGCCTCTTTAAATTCCTTATCCCTCTCTTCGAGCGAGAACGCCGCAGCTATGTGAATGTTGGGATCGGCTGCACCGGCGGACGTCATCGGTCTGTAGCGATTGCAAGCAGACTCCAAGAAAGCTTTTCTGTTCTTGGATATCAGGTGACCGTCGCGCATCGCGATCTCAGTAGGCAATAATCCACCCCGCCGGCAGGCACGGCGTCCCGCTACCATACCCCTCGTTTCCCCTCTATGTGTGTGCAAAAGGCGATTTCCTTGACAGGTAGAGCATATGAACTATACTTAGCCTGTGCATGAAGCTAATCCCCAGTGTAGACGCAGCGTTCAGACGTTTGCCGGGCCGGTCTGGTCTCAACAGCTTCTCGCATATAAAGGAAATAAAGGAGTACGGAATGGAGGGGAGGGCGCAGGTGAATAGTCTGCCATGGTCTAGCCAAATATTCTTTTTGGGTGGACTCAAGCGTGTGGAGATATGGTCATGAGTAACCGCCTGGGCAAAATTCACATAAAGACTTGTCTTGTACGGATAGTCATGTACAGTCAGAGGCACGTATGTTGAGTTCATTCAAGAGTCTCGCCGAAACCGATCTGTTCTCGATGTTCACCCCGAAGCGACAACTCGTCGGGTTGGATATCGGGTCGAGCGGTATCAAGCTTGTCCAGTTGAAGGAAAGCCGAGGGCGATACATTCTTCAGAAATTTGGCTTCAAACCGCTTGAGCCCGAAGTCATCGTTGATGGCACGGTGATGGATGAAGGGCGTGTGGTGTCGGCGATCAAGGAATTGTTCGAGGAGACGAATATCAGAGTGAAACAAGTCGCCGTGTCGATTTCCGGCCATGCGGTCATCATTAAAAAGATCAGTCTGCCGCCGATGCCTGATGAGGAATTGGAGGGGCAGGTGAGACTGGCGGCGGAGCAATACATCCCCTTCGACATTAATGAGGTGAACATCGATTTCAGTGTGTTGCCTGCTTCCGATGCTGCAGGAGATGGGCAGGGAGAGATGTCGATCATTCTGGTCGCGGCCAAGAAAGACAAGATCAATGAATTGACCGAGCTCGTCAAGGGAGCGGGATTATTTCCGATTGTCATGGATGTGGATGCCTTTGCAATCGAAAACATGCACGCGATCAACTATCCTGTTTCACAGGAGGATACGACAGCGCTCGTCAATATCGGCGCCAGCGTCATGAACATTAATATCGTTCGAGGCGGCACCTCGCTGTTCACTCGTGATATTCCTATCGGGGGGAATCGATACACAGAAGCCATTCAGAGAGAAATGGGGATGTCCTACGAAGAGGCAGAGGAAACGAAAAAGGGCGAACGTTCAGCAGGAAGCAATCAGGCCGCGGTGACTACGGTCGTCGACAGTGTCAACGCCGAGGTTGCATCGGAGATTGCGCGAACCATCGACTATTTCAAATCGACCATGTCGGATGCAGACGTTCAACAGGTTCTCTTGTGCGGAGGGGGCGCTCAAGTCAAGGGCTTAGTGCCGCAACTGAAAGACCGAATGCAGGCGAATGTCGAGGTGGCCAATCCGTTCGGCGAGATCGATACCTCAGGGACCGGTTTCGATCAGAATACATTAGCCGAATTGGCGCCGCTGGCTGCTGTGGGGGTTGGATTGGCCCTTAGATCGGTAGGCGATCGATGATCCGCATTAATTTGCTACCGGGACCCAAGGGGCATAAGGCGAAGCCTCAATACGATGTCAGAGCGCAGGCGCTGCTGGGTGCAGGGCTGTTGTTCATCACCCTGGCGGGGTGCTGGTGGTATTCGTCCTCGCTCGACGATGAGATCAGCGTGCGACAGGCCGAAAAACTTGACAAGGAGAAGCAGGTTGCGCAGCTGAAAGAACAAGTGAAGCAGGTTTCTGATTTCGAAATCCGGAAGAAAGTGCTGGAAGATAAAAATCGTATTATCGATGAATTGGAGAAGTCGCGCGTTGGTCCCGTCAAAGTACTCGATCATGTCAGTCAAAGCTTGGAACCGTTGAAGGTATGGCTTGTGAGAGTCGCGGTTACCGGGCAGGAGATTGATCTCGAGGGGCGTGCGGCGACTAACGATGATGTGGTGGAATTCGTGAATAACTTACGCCGTACCGATTATTTCTCGAATATCAATCTTCAAGAAAGTCGAGCTGCGGTGGAAAGTCAACTCAATATCTACCAGTTTAAACTTGGTTTCCGTCTTAAAGGGTAGGAATCATGAAGTTGCCTGCAATCAATCTCGACATATTGCGATCAATCCCATTGATTCAAAAGGTGGGGCTGCTTCTCATGGTTCTGGCCGGGATTATCGTGGGTTTCTACTACTATGTAGCCGAACCAAAATCTGCGGAGATTGTCGCGCTTCAGGGGTCGATCGGCACGCTCGACAGCGAGATTCAAACGTTGACCATTAAAGTCAAGCATCTCGATGAACTCATTGCCGCGAATAAACAACTTGAGATCGAGCTCGCGAAAAAGAAAGAACGGCTCCCGCCTGAAGAGGAGGCGGTCATGTTGCTCAAACAGGTGTCGGACTTGGGGATTCGCCTTGGGCTCGACATCAAGCTGTGGAAACCGAGTCCCAAGAGCGAAGATGCATCGAAGCTCTTTGTGCGGATGCCGGTAAACGTAGAGGTCTCCGGCGGCTATCATACTGCAGCGTTATTTTTCGATCGAATCAACTCAATGCCTCGGATTGTGACCGTGTCCGGCCTCAAGATGGGGGCTCCAAAATTTGAGAAGGGACGGGTTGTCACGCAGACCGTATTTGACCTTGTTGCCTATGCAGCACCGGAAGAAACCAAGTTGGTTGCGGCGACTCCGGCGACTCCGCAGAATAAATAAGATACAAGTCTTGGATCCATCTGTGAGAACTGGCGGTTGACCATGAAGACAACAAGCATGATTCTGATTGGGTGTGCAAGCCTGCTCCTCGCAGGCGGCCTTGGATTTGCTGAGCCAGGCATAAGCTCTCATCTTGGACAAATTAGCCCGATGAGGCAGGATTCCTTAAAAGTGCCTTCTCTCAACGACGTGCCGAGGCACGCACCGTCTTCAACGCCAGCCGAGACTGCCGTCGATGGAAGCTCTCAGTCGGTTCCATCCAATCCAACGTTGGAGCCGATGAGCACACATTCCTACGATCCTTCAGGGCGGCGCGATCCGTTCGCGCCGGTGTTGCAACAGTTGGGACTTGGACCGTTTGATCCCACGCTGCCTCCGCTCCAGCGGGTTGGGCTCACGGAGATGAACCTGATTGCTGTGATTTGGGGGGCCTATGGCTATACGGCCATGGTTCAGACTCCGGATGGAAATGGTTATACGGTGCGTCGAGGAACGCGAGTCGGCCCTAACAATGGCGTGGTAAGTGCTGTGACGGAGAAAGGTATTGTGGTGCAAGAACGGTTTACGGATGTGTACGGAAGTAAACAGGAGCGGGAATATGTCAAGCTCCTTCACCCGAAAGAGGGCGCAGAATGACAACTAAGCTGACCCCGACAACCACAGCATTCGTTCGCATGCTCTCTGCAGTGGGAGCGCTCACTGTCCCAATGGCCATGCCGCCGGTAGGGGCATCAACCGACATTCCCATGATCGACACGGGCTCGCCCTCGATCATCAAGGAAAAGCAGGCGCAGACCCTGATTCGCGTAGATGTTCAGCGAGGCAAGGATGATATCCGTGTCGTCCTCTCGGGTGATGGCAGGCTGGCTCATGAGGTGACACGCCTTGATGAGCGGCGCCTCATGATCGACATTCCCGGCGTGGCTTCTGCCATACACGAGCCGGTCATATCAGTGAACCACCAGATGTTGAAGCAAGTGCGCCTGGGTTATCATGCCGATAGAGTGCGGGTGGTATTGGATGTGGCAGGCTCGGCGACCTACTCTGTCGAACCGCAGGGCGCAAATCTTACCGTGACGCTTCGAAAAGGCGCAGGTACGGAGGTGGGCGCAGACACAGACTCGAACCGTGGCGAGGCGGTCAAAATCATGCAGCCGGAGAATTCTATTATGCTGCCGGTCCAGGCCGATACCACCTCTCGGGTAGCCAGGCGGGCCATGGCGGCGGTTCATCGGTCTTCGACGAACTTTCACGTGCAACCTGTTCAGATGACCTCCGAGCCGGATAATGGCGAGAAAAGCTTGCCGAAGGAAGATTTGGTCGTTGGGGAAACGCATTATGTCGGCCGGCGCATTTCGCTCGATTTCCAGCAGGCCGACATCACCAACGTGTTGCGCCTCATTGCCGAAGTAAGCGGTTTTAACATGGTCGTCGGCGAAGGGGTCAAGGCCAAAGTTACGATGAAGCTCGTGAGTGTGCCCTGGGATCAAGCGCTCGATATGATTTTGAAGATGAATGGGCTAGGCAAGACCAGGCAGAGCAATATCCTTTGGATCGATTCGCTGGCGAACCTAGCTAAGCAGGAGACTGAAGAAGTGACGGCGCGGGATGCCAAGATGAACGCAGAGCCACTGGTCGATCGGGTTTTCTATATTAGGAATCTGCTAGCACAAGAGATCATGACGTCTCTTCGGCAGTACTTGAGCCCGAGAGGATTGATGCAACAGAGCACCGGGACCAATGCGTTAGTTGTCCGGGATACGGAGAGCAATATTGTGGTGATGAAACAGTTGGTTGAGGGGCTTGATCTCGAAGTGCCACAAGTTCAAATCGAAGCCAGGATTGTGCAAGCCGATACGACCTATGCTCGCTCATTGGGGGTCCAATGGGGTATCCAGAATGTGAACCAACTCGGGTCCAATGCTGTGGCAAACTTCAGGACGGGTAATACCGGACCTTTTGGGGGTCAAACATCGAATTTCCTAGTCAATCTTCCTGCGACAGTCGGTGGCTTGGTATCCACTCCTGGCGTTGGGTTCACGATTGGCAAAACAGATGGAGCGCTGTTGGATGTACGGTTGTCAGCAGGGGAGTTACTCGGCCTGACTAAAGTCATAGCCTCGCCGAAGGTCACAACCTTGGACAAGCGAGAGGCTAAGATCTCGCAAGGGGAGTCGATCCCATTCCAGACGACCTCTCTCCAGGGGACTCAGACAACCTTCGTGGATGCGAATTTGGAACTGAATGTGACTCCTCAGATTACCTCGCGAGATCCCAAGGAAGTCGGCAAGCTGATTATGATGAAGGTTCGCGCAACGAGAAACGCGGTCGGTGCGCGGAGCAATCCGGCTGGTCCAAGTATCGATCGCCGCGAAGCCAATACCCAGGTCAATATCCGCGATGGCGAGACCATGGTGATCGGCGGGGTCTTTGTCGATACGCAGAGTAACAGCGTATCTGGTATTCCCTATCTCTCTCGCGTGCCTGTTTTGGGGTGGCTCTTCAAGCAGAAGACCGAGGCTGTCTCAAAACAAGAGCTGCTTATCTTCTTGACGCCCACTATTGTCAAGACTAGCTAGCTGGATGCTGAAAAGTCCGCCAGGACCGCTGAGCATGGCGGTCAAGCGCGAGATATGTGCGAGCGGGCGATGCGGCGGACAGAGTGGATCGACCTCGTGTCGCCTGTCCGGCCGGTCTTGCTCGACTATCCTGCAGGTTGTTCTCCTGTGTTGCCATTCATGCAAACCACGGAATCGTGGCCTGCCCATATCGCTTCTTGCAGTCTGCTAGAGGCGAGCATTCGAGTTCTTCATTGATTGATGGGGAACTCAATGGCGTTGAGTTCTCACGATTGATGGGCATCTCGATCCTCCAATACATACCCTCCCGTCCTCTGCGTATTTCTGACATGATCAGTTTGCAATATCCCTTAGCTTGCAGGGAGCCTCGTCAATCTAAGGCAGGTGTTTCTGAAGCTGTGAAACACAATCTTCTGTGGGCGGGCCTATCTGAAAACCTTCTAGTTTTCAGACCGTTGTGGTACCATTCCCACCCGATGTCAGCCGTCTCAATCCATCATCGCCGCTGGCGTAGCGGTTCATGAATTCAGGTCATCCTATCCAAGAAGACTCGGATGGGCGTTTGGTATATCGAGTCAGGAGAGATTGTCGTTGAACATAGCCGGCGTGGCAGAACAGATTGTTTCGGTGACCTTGCCAGAGCGAAGCTACGACATCGTCCTTCACCCTGGGTTGCTTGCATCAGTAGGCGCCAGACTCGGCGCCTTTACAGGTTCTCCAAAAATTGGGGTTGTGACCGATCGGCATGTCGCAAGCCGGTATCTTCAAGAGGTTCTCCGCTCCCTGTGCAAGGCAGGATATGACCCGACTCCGATTGTTTTGCCGCCGGGAGAGCGGACAAAAACGCTCGGCACAATCGCCAAGGTCCTCGATGTGTTAGCCAGGCAGAAGTTCGAACGTCAGTCCCTGTTGTTAGCCTTGGGTGGCGGAGTGATCGGTGATATTACCGGCTTTGCCGCCGCAATCTATCAGCGAGGAATTCCATTTGTACAAGTGCCGACTACCCTTGTGTCTCAGGTCGATTCCAGTGTCGGCGGCAAGACCGGCGTAGATCACCGGTTAGGAAAGAATCTCATCGGGGCGTTTCACCAGCCGCGCGTGGTATTGATCGATCCCCTCACGCTACGCACTCTGCCGCGCCGAGAATGGATCGCCGGGTTAGCCGAAGTGATTAAATACGGCGTTATCGCCGACGAGGAGTTCTTCGCCTTTCTGGAGCAGAAAATTCCGGCGCTGTTAAAACTCGGTGAAGTGCCGGTGCTGCACGCAATCAAACGGTCCTGCGAGATCAAAGCGCAGGTGGTCGGCGCAGACGAGCGGGAGGCGGACCGCCGGCGCATTCTCAATTACGGCCACACGATCGGACATGCACTGGAGTCGCTCTCAGGCTACCGCGGATTGATTCATGGCGAAGCGGTTGGGATTGGATTAGTGCAAGAAGCGGAGTTGGCTTGTCACATGGGTCTCTGTGGGCGAGAAGTTGTCGAGCGGATCAGAAGTCTGGTACAGCGTGCCGGGTTGCGCGACCAGGCTGTACAGACATCCTTTACATCCCTCTGGGGCGCCATGCAACATGATAAGAAGGTGATCGGAGGGCAGGTTGTCGGTGTATGGCCAGTGCGGATCGGAGAAGTGGTCATTCGACCGATCGAGCAGCGGGTTTGTGCCACGTGGTTTCAGCAAATCCACGGCCGTCTGGGCAGCGCGAAGAATAACCGTCAGACAGGCAAAGATTCTGTTCGTCGAATAGCGTATGCTCGAAGGTAGACTACTATGATGACCAAACGTACGCCATCTGTGACGCACCTCCAACAGGCATTGAGAGAGAAAACACGCGAAGTCGATGTGCTCCACCGGATCTCTGCGTCGATCAGCAACCAATTGGACCTCGAAGCGATTCTCAAGCATATCGTCGAAGTCGTTGTCGAGGTCACGAAGGCGGATGCCTGCCTTCTCTATCTCTTGTCAGACAGCCAAGACGAGCTCATTCTTCGAGCCTCGAAAAACCCTCATCCAAAACTGATTGGCCGCATCACGATCGGTTTGGGAGAAGGCATCACCGGGTGGGTCGCTCAAGAACGGATGCGCGTTGTGATTCCCAATAATGCGAACGACGATCCACGGTTCAAGTTCTTTCATAACCTTCCGGAAGACCGCTATCAAGCCTTCGTTTCCGTACCGATCATGGCCAAGAAAGAAGTGGTCGGTGTGATCAATGTCCAGCATAAGCGCCAAAAGCGCTATCAGCCAGATGAAATCGCCCTCCTCTCGACGATTGCAAATCAAGTCGGCGGAGCGATCGAGAATGCGCGGCTCTACGATCAAATGCAACGCAAAGCCTTGCAAGTTGAAACGTTGTCGCAGGTTTCAGAAACTGTGGCGTCCAATCGGCTGATCAAAGATGTGCTGGAGCTTCTAGTGACGATGACTGCGCAAATGATGAACTCCAAGATCTGCTCCATTATGCTCTTGGAGGAAGCCAGCGGGGAACTGCGAATTGCGGCGACACAAAGTCTCAGCGAACAATACCGCCGCAAGCCAAACTTGAAAGTCGGGCAAAGTATAATCGGCCGCGCGGTGAAAGAGCGCCGGCCGATTATCGTGCTCGATGTGTCCACAGAACGAGAGTATATGTATCCGGAGATGGCCAAGCGGGAAGGGCTGTGCTCCTTGCTTTCGGTGCCGATGATGGTGCGGGATAAGGCTCTGGGCGTGATCAATAGCTATACGTCCGCTCCGCACGTATTCACCAGCGAAGAGGTCAAGTTGCTCCAGGCGATTGCCAATCAAGCCGCCGTCGCCATCGAGCATACGACCTTGATCGAGAAGTCTCATGAGATGCAGGAAGCCTTGGCAGTGCGGAAGCTCATGGAACGGGCCAAGGGCTACCTGATGCGCTCGAAGAAGCTGACCGAAGAAGAGGCGTTCAAACTTATTCAACGGCAAAGTATGGATTTTAGGAAATCGATGCGCGAGATAGCTGAGGCAGTGCTTTTAGCTGGAGAGCTCGATCAACGAGTTGAGAAACATCGGGGATAGATTCGGCCTGCCAGGGAGCGGGAGCGCGAGACACGCGAGAAAGGTGCGACGTGAACAAATTGAACTGCTATCGCTTCTCGCCTGCAGTTTCTTCTTGATTTCTTGCATATCATTCCGAAGCTCGTCCATGTCGGCATCTCGTTGAGTGGTTGCCCCCTTCGCAGACGTCGGCGATTGAGCGTCAGTCGAAAATGAGATTTGTATCAGAACGTCTCTGGGCCGGTCTGTCGTCGAGCGGTATCGCGTGGTCCCCGACCGACTGCCTGAATCGGTAGGCTTTGCCGGGAGCTGGGACTATGTGGCGTCGCTCTTTGTCATCGGCGATCCAGTCGGTGCCGATGTCTGGAAACGGCTCGATGCCGCACTCGCTGCTATTCTAGAACAGCGTCCTGGCCTAGTACTGGGACGCGGTTTCAACCCCGGCAGCTCCGGGGCTGGTGGTCAAATTGGTTGCTCGGTCTGCGCCGGACCTTACGGCGACGCTGGAGGCGCTCTGGGTGGCGGCTCGGGAAAATCTTTGGAGTCTTCCGATCCCAAACCTACGACGGTATTGAGTCGGCGAGATTTCTGGTTAGAGGCTATTTGATACCTCCTCGACACGTGTGATATCCAGTTGGTCAAAATGACATTCCAACGAGGCCTCAGGCGACGCAAGGACCGCAGGCGTACCCCTGGGGTACGTTGAGGACGCTTGCGAGCCGAGAACGAAGTTGGAGGTCATTGTCACCAACCTGGTGGTAACTATGCGCACCTTTCGTATTGCCATGGCGCAAATGAATCCGACGGTCGGAGATCTGGAGGGGAACGTTCGCAGGATTACGGCCTGGTTGCGCGAGGCGAAGAAGGCAAAGGTCGACTTGGTCGCGTTCCCGGAACTGGCGATCACCGGTTATCCGCCTGAAGATCTTCTGTTGAAGCCTCGTTTTCTTGCAGACAACCTCCGCGCCCTTCACGAAATCGCGCGCCACTGCCGGGGCCTTGCCGCCGTAGTGGGTTATGTCAGCCAGAGCGATGGAGTCGATCCAAAGCAAGTTCGCTCGTCGGTGGTGCAGGCCGGCGCGCACGAACTCTACAATGCGGCGGCGGTCATCGCAGGTCAGAAGCTCGTCACGACCTATTGCAAGTGGTACTTGCCGAACTACGGCGTATTCGACGAGAGCCGCTATTTTCATCCAGGCCGGCGATTGCCGCTCATTCGCTTGCGCGGCACGGTGGTCGGAGTCAACATTTGTGAGGATGTCTGGCTCCCGGACGGTCCAACCGGCTTCCAGGCGGCAGCAGGCGCCGAAGTCATCGTAAACCTCAATGCCTCGCCGTTTCATCTTGGCAAGAGCCTTGTACGCGAGCAGATGTTGGCGACCCGCGCGAGAGAAAATGGGGTAATGCTCACGTACACCAATGCGGTCGGCGGTCAGGATGAGCTGGTCTTCGACGGGAATAGTGTGATTCTCGATCACCGGGGTGAGGTCATTGCGCGAGGGAAAGCCTTTGAGGAGGATCTGATCATCGCCGACCTCAATATGGAAGCTGTTGCACGGGCGAGACGAACCGGACGGAAAAAGTCCTTGCCGCGGCGCGCTGCCTCTGCGGTGGAGGTCCATGCTGTGTCGCTTCCCTCGGTGTCAAAAAATCTGGCGCGCGCGGTCGCCGATGTGGCGGTGGCCTTGGACCCTCTGGAGGAAGTCTATCGGGCTCTCACGCTGGGGGTGCGCGACTATGTGAGGAAAAATGGATTTACGCGCGCCGTCATCGGCTTGAGCGGCGGAGTGGACTCGGCCCTGACCGCCGTGATCGCCGTGGATGCGCTTGGCGCCGAGAATGTCTGGGGGCTGTTCATGCCGTCGCCGTACACGTCGAAAGACAGTTACGACGATGTTGCTGAGTTGGGGAAACGGCTTGCCATCTCCGTCCGGACGATTCCCATCACGACGCTGTTCGACAGCTATCGGCACGCGCTTGCGGAGACGTTCGAAGGACATGCGCCCGATACGACGGAAGAGAATCTCCAAGCCCGTATCCGGGGCAATCTCCTCATGGCCTTCTCCAACAAGTTCGGTCATCTGGTGCTGACCACGGGCAATAAGAGCGAGATGAGCGTGGGGTATGCCACGTTATATGGCGATATGGCCGGCGGATTTGCCGTGATCAAAGACGTGCCGAAGACGATGGTCTATGACCTGGCGAGGCTCCGCAACCTCCGAGGCGCAACCCCGGCTATTCCCAAACGGACGCTCGATCGGCCGCCGACTGCTGAGCTGAGACCCAATCAAACGGATCAAGACTTACTGCCGCCCTACGAGATATTGGACCCTATCCTTCAAGCCTATGTGGAGGAAGACCGGTCTCTCGAAGAGATCGTCGAAGCGGGGTTCGAGCGCACCACGGTGGCGCGCGTCATGAGGATGGTGGATGGCAGCGAATACAAGCGCCGGCAGGCGCCGATCGGGATCAAGATCACGCATCGGGCCTTGGGAAAGGATCGGCGGATGCCCATCACGAACGGCTATCGAAACTCATAGCAGGATGCTGAAAAAGGCCCCCAACTTCGTTCTCGGTTCGTCACAATCCTCAACGTACCCCTGAGGGTACGCCTCCGGTTGTAACTCACCTGCGGCCTCGTTGGATGGCCTTTTTGAGCATCCTGCTGGGAAAGGCTGAAGGCCGGAGTCCGACGTTTCATAACCTTCAGCCTATCAACCTTCCCTCATTTTTGCTGCTGATTCTGGTTGCCGAGTTGTTTTTTAATGGATTCCAGTTCCTGCTTGAGGGTCTCTACCTCCTGTGCCAAAGCTTCTCTGGAGCGAGCCCTGGCTTCGGTCGCACGAGCTGCTTCTAGCGACGCTTGGTCCAGTAGCTGATAATCGAAGGCAACAAACCTGTCGGTGAACTTTTTGATTGTCGGCGGATTCGGGCTATCGGCTCGGAGAGCGGCTTTTGGAGTGAACTGCAGCGTACGGTACCTGAGGCCTGAATAATCGAGTAGTTCCTGTGATCGGTAGGGGATATCGGTGAAGTCCAGGTTCGTCCGCATCGGGTTGTAGCGATATTGAGAGAGGATTACATACAACTGTGGTCCATAGGCGTAAAGAGAACCGGCGGTCGTTTCCGTGGTCGGAGACTGAAATCTATTCGAACCTTCGCGCGTCGTCACCACACGATACTCGACAGACTGATTGGTGGTCGCCGTACGTAGGCCCTCCGCAAGCAGTGGTACGAGAAACTGGATCTGATCTTCCGAGAAGAGGGGGTAGGTAGATGGCTGTCCTGCAAAGCCTTCGACGACACGACGATGGGGCCCAACACCATGCTCATGAATCTCTAAGCCCGTCAAGAGTTGGGCGAGAAGCGTTGGTTCCAGTTTGATCGGATGACTGGCCTGAATCGATGGGTCAGAAATCGTCTGCAGAGACACGGATCCGCGAGCGTCCTCAAAGAGGATTTTTCCGGTCGGGGCGGTCGTGCTGCAGGCGGTGCCAGCTACACAGAGCAGGGCTGGCAGAAGCAAACGGCTATAAAACAGTTTCCCTGCCAGATATTTAGGTGAAGGAGTCATCGGTGGGAATGAATTTAACATAGACGATCAGTCACTGTCAGGCCAGAGTAGACGAGCCGATCGAGAAGGGTTTGAAGGGTGGAGACTAAGGCGTGGTTTGCTACTTCGGGCTGGTTTGTCCGGTGGGCTGGCTACCGAGTTGTTTTTGAATGGATTCCAGTTGCTTCTTGAGGGTTTCCACTTCCTGAGCCAAGGCCGCTGTGTTCCGAGCCTGGGCCTCAGCTGCGTGCGCCTGAGCTTCGGCAGCCCGAGCCTGGGCTTCGGCTACGCTAGCCCGAGCCTCGGCGGCACGCGCGGCTTCTAGCGATTCGCCAACCGAAGCGGTCCTGTCTTCCACCTGAGGCGCCGCGCGTTTTTTGGCTTCGAGATTTCGCCAAGCCTGTTGCAGCAGCTGATAATCAACGGCAAGAAACCTGTCGGTCGGTTTTCCCATGGTCGGCGGATCTGGGCTATCGACCCTGAGAGCGGCTTTCGGAGTGAACCGCAGCGTGCGAAACTTGAGACCTGAATAATCGAGTGGGTCCTGTGATCGGTGGCTGGCCTCGTTAATGCTCAGGTTCGTCAGCATCGGGTTGTAGTTATATTGAGTCAGGATGACGTACAACTGCCGCCCATAGGCGTAGAGAGAACCGGTGGTCGTTTCCGTGGTCGCCGATTGAAATCTATTCGAACCTTCGATCGTCGTCACGACACGAAACTCGACAGACTGATTGGCGGTTGCCTTACGTAAGCCCTCCGCGATCAGTGGAGCGAGGAACTGGACCTGATCTTCCGAAAAGAGGGGATAGGTAAGAGCTGCCTTTCCTTCAATTAAAGTCTGAATGCCCTTGACATGGTGTTCTCCAAGACCTTCATCGTGAAGCTCTATGCCTGTCAATAGTTGGGTGAGGAGGGCCGGCTCCAGATTGATCGGGTGGTTGGCCTGAATTGACCGATCTGAAATCGTCTGGAGGGACACGGTTCCGTGAGGACCGTCAAAGAGAATTTTGCCGGTGGGAGTAGTCGTGCCACAGGCGGTGACGACTAAGCAGAGCAGGACCAACAGGATGCTGTTCAGAGAAACCGTGAACCGTGAGGCGAGAACCGTGAAACGAAGGTCAGCCACTGGGAAGAGCGACTGCTGTGATGAAGGAGCCATAGGTGACAGCAAACTTAGCACAGACGATCGGTCAATGCCAACGAGACAGGTTGATCTGGTTTATCTGGTTTGTTTTGTTCATCTGGTTGGTCTAGTTCTCAACCAAACAAACCAAAGAAACAAGAGAAGCCAGTCGGATGACACTTTCCTCCCCCATCCCGCTCGTCTCGCTGTGCAGAGATAGTTATTGACAGATTTTCCTGAGACAGGTATAAGGGCGCGGAGTTTAAGGGCTCACAAAATGTGGCCCGTGTAAAAAATAGGGAAACAACGGCGTTTCCCACCGGCTTCAAGATAGTTCGGAATGGACAACGACGTCCTCCAGTCCCAGCGGGACTAGAGGACGTTTTCTTTTATCCACATTCGATTGGACTGATCACGATGGTCTGATGAACCGAATGGCGGGAAAAGCAGAAAAGCAGCCATTTATTGGCGAGAGGGACAATTTGTGGAAGAATGGCTGCTGAGAAGCGACATGGGTCCATAGGCTGGTGGGAATCGATGTGCCAGTGAGAGCCGAATGGACGGACAGGGGCCGGCGGTTGCGCACAATGGCGTGCGTGGCGACAAAGACGTCGAGTACAAGAGGCAAGGGAGCAACCGAATCACCAATTGGATGAGGAGGATGGCATGAAGTCAGCAAGTAAACGTATCGGGCTAGGAATAGGCATGTGCGCGCTTGCTTCGCTGCTCGGCGGCAACGCGGCATTCGCTCAAGATGCAGCATCGGATGCTGAGTCTCTGTGGAAAAAGGCAGGCTTTCAGATCTCCGGAACGGTGCTGGCCTCATATACACAGAATTTCAATAATCCGTACAATAACATTAATCAACTGCGTATTTTCGACACAGCGGCCAATTCGTTCATGGCGAATATGACGCAGCTTGTATTTGAACGGCCGGCCAATGCCTCAGGCAGCGGCATGGATCGGGTGGGCTTCAGGGCTCGACTCAATTTTGGGACCGATGCCAGGTTCTCGCGGGCTCGCACAAATTTCCAACCAGGCAATGACAATACCGAACTGGATATGCAGGAAATGTATGGAGAGTACATCGCCCCGATCGGCAACGGCCTGAAGATTCAAGCAGGAAAGATCAATACCTTGATCGGGTATGAAGTGATCAATGCCTGGGAGAATCCGAACTTTTCACGCACCATGATGTTCGGTCTGAGCCAAGCCTTCACGACCACCGGTATCCGGTTCACCTATCCCTTTGCCAAGTGGGCGACGGCGACCATCGGACTGATCAATGGGTGGGACAATGTCGAAGACAACAACAGGGGCAAGTCGTTCGAATACCTCGTGGCCTTGACGCCGCATGAGAAGTTCGGCATCAGCTTCTTCGGGTCTTACGGAGCGGAACAGTCCAATGGAAATGCTTTTGCTGGAACTGTCGCACAGGTTGGAGGCTGTACGAACGGCGCCACAGGGTGCGATCCAACAGCCAAGCGTGTGGTGACGGGCGCGATCATCACGATCAAGCCTATTGATTCTACGACCCTCGTCCTAGAGCCCTATTACGGGAATGAGAGCAATGCAAGCACAACTAGTGGTACCGGAAACGGCCGCTGGAACGGAATGGTCGCCTATTTAATCCATGACTTGAATGATCAAACGAAGCCCAATGCATTTAGTCTCAGGGTTCGTGGAGAAATCTGGGAAGATGCCGGTGGATCCCGTGCCTGCGCTGGAGCTTTTAACACAGTTGGCAACACCAATACCTGTGCCGGTAATGGTGTGGGTCAGAATGTGGTTTTTGGCGGCGCTATCCAAGGCAATACCTTACCCACTATCACTAACAATCCTTTCGCGGCAGGGAACGGTCTGACCGCCTGGGAGACGACCTTCACACTCCAGTGGAAGCCGGCTCCGGCATTGCAGACAAGGGTCGAGTACCGATATGACCATGCCGACCACAATGTCTATCTAAAGGGCACCCAGGCAGCGAACTTTCAAAACACCCTGGGATTCTCAGTTGCATACATGTGGTAAGAAGTGTTTTGAGAAGAATGTAGTCTGAGGTTTGTGACATTGCGACATGCCGGTCCCTTCGTGGGTGAGTCCGCGAAGGGACCGAGCACTTTAAGGAATCAGTGAATAAGGAGCCATCGGCTGAACCCGCACCGGAACGCCGAGTGGATCTATGTCATGGCGAAATTGAGAGCGATCTTGATGGGCACAACAAGCTGTGGAGGGGCTGAGTCTACATGCTTCGCTCTGGCGCAGGCAGAGGGCCGCAGCAAGGTTCGACGAAGAGGGAGCGTGAGTGAACCAGGGTGCCGTAGCCCGGGCTATTCATGAATGCCGGTGCGAGGCGTTCGAAACCGAAGTCCGCGGGGCTTCTCGTATGTAGGTCGATGTAGATGAATGCTCAATCCGTCGAGGGGGCGGAACGACAAAAGCTTCGGCCGGGTGAGATAGTCGGATAATACAGTATAGCAGGCATTTATGAATGGTCCGGGCTGGAACCTTTCAACGAACGTATTGTCAACCTCGTCCTGAACCAGAGGATGAAAGGATACAAATATGTCATCGCATATGATGAGCAGTATGAAGAAGATTCTGCCGGTCCTCCTGATCTGTTTTACCATGTTGGCCGGAGGGCTGGCTCTCAATGTGCCGGATGTCGCAGCAGAAGATGCCGCTCCAGCCGAACTGAAGGCTGATCCGGGGGACACCGCATGGATTCTCGCCTCCTCGGCGCTGGTGATGTTGATGACGCTGCCTGGTTTGGCGCTCTTCTATGGAGGGCTCACCAGACAAAAGAATATCCTGAGCACCCTCTTGCATAGCTTTATCTGTCTCTGCCTGGGCAGCATGGCTTGGGTGGTGTTCGGGTACAGCATGTCTTTCGGACCCGATGTAGGAGGGGTGATCGGAAACCTCGATTGGTTCATGTTGAACGGAGTAGGAACCGATCCCAGTCCGACCTATGGTACGACGATTCCCCACATGTTATTCATGGTATTCCAACTCATGTTTGCCGCTATTACTCCGGCGCTGATCACGGGTGCTCTTGCGGAACGCATCAGATTTTCCTCGATGCTCTGGTTTCTCGGCATCTGGTCCGTGGCGGTGTACTATCCTGTGGCCCATTGGATCTGGGGTGGGGGATGGTTGGGGGCGATGGGCGCCATGGACTTTGCCGGAGGCACGGTCGTGCACGTCACTTGTGGTATGGCTGCGCTGATCGCCTGCATTATGCTGGGAAAACGTCAAGGCTACCCGACCTCTCCTATGCCTCCTCATAACCTTCCCCTTACGGTACTCGGGGCCGGTCTACTCTGGTTCGGCTGGTTCGGGTTCAACGCCGGCAGCTCGTTGGGCGCGAATGCGCAGGCTGTGGGTGCCTTCGTGGCCACCCACATCGCCGCCTCTACCGCGACGGTCTTGTGGATGCTGATCGAGTGGGCTCATCGTGGCAAGCCCACCGCGCTCGGCGCTGCCACCGGAACCATCGCAGGGCTGGCCACCATTACCCCTGTCGCCGGGTATGTCTCACTGTTCCCAGCGTTCATCGTCGGGTGCGTGGCTGCGGTTATCTGTTATATCTCCGTGGTCTTCATAAAGAGCGCTCTGGGTTACGATGATGCGCTCGATGTCGTGGGGGTGCACGGTGTCGGTGGAGCGACCGGCTGCATCCTGGGGGGGCTGTTCAACTCGAAGGCCATGGGCTCCGCGGCCGATGGGATGTTCTATGGAGGAGGCTTCACACTGATGGGCGCGCAGATTACGATGGTGCTCGCAGTGGGGGCGTATACTGCAATCGGCACGTTTATTATTCTGAAGATCATCGATGTGATAATTGGTATACGTGTGACGCAAGATGAAGAGCAAGAAGGTTTGGATGTCAGTCAGCACGGTGAGAAGGCCTATCACATTTAATAGACGGGCCCATGATACAATCGACGAAACAATCGTGCGGCAGTTCCCGCAGACGCTGCGTGAGCAGCGTCTGCGGGGGAGCCTGTAAAAGGGGGATATCCACATGAAGATGATTGAGGCCGTGATCAAGCCGTTCAAGTTGGATGAAGTCAAGGATGCCTTGGTGGAAATGGGTGTGCAGGGGATGACGGTGTCTGAAGTCAAGGGATTCGGACGCCAGAAGGGCAGTAAGGAAACTTACCGGGGGGCTGAATATACGACCGATTTTATCCCCAAGGTGAAGATCGAAGTGTACGTGGCGGATAATCAGGCGACGAAAGTGATCGAAACCATTGCGCGTGCCGCGAAGACGGGCAGCGTCGGAGACGGAAAGATCTTTGTGTCGGATATTAGTAACGTGGTGCGAATCAGGACCGGCGAAATGGGAGAAAGCGCTCTGTGACCATGACGCCGAATCACGGGTCGCCGGTTGAGCTCTTGCCAGGGGCGGAGACCACTCCGGTCTCCGCCTTAGCTTGGCACAGGCAGGCTCTCAAGCAGCAGCTATTGGATGGGGCCACAGCGGCTGAGGTGATGGCGGCTCTGACGGAGTTTGTGGACGGGCTGGTGAGAGACCGGTACCGGAGCGCCATGAAGCAGGCCGGAGAAGGCGCCCAGGTCGCAGGGGCTCAGCATTGTTGTCTGATCGCAATTGGGGGTTATGGCCAGCGTGAGTTGGCTCCCTATTCCGACATCGATATCATGTTCCTCTATAGCGAGGAAGCGGGAGACGCGGCGCCGGCGCTGTTCCGCGAGGTGCTGCATCATCTGTGGAATCTCGGGTTTCAGGTTGGCCACAGCATGAGGACGACGCAAGATTGTGTCGAGCTGGCAGGGCAGGATCTATCGATCCGTACCGCGATGATGACAGCCAGGTTTCTGGCCGGAAGCTCAAACCTATTTCAGAAATTCCATCGACTCTACGCCAAGGAGGTCATCGGCCGCGGAGCGGGGCGCTTTATCGAGCAAAAAGTAGAGGAGCGGCAACGTGAATATGTGAAGTTTGGGCAAACGATCTATCTTCTGGAGCCCAACGTCAAGAAAAGCAAAGGAGGGCTGCGGGACTTCCATCTGCTCCGGTGGGCCGGTATAGCCAGGTTTCAGGCCGCGACGCTTCAGGATTTGGCGGATCGCAGCCTCCTTTCCAGGCAGGATTTCCTCTCAGTGTCGGAGGCGCGTGATTTTCTGTGGCGTGTCCGGGCGCTTCTACACGTCGAAGCCGGGATGGCGCAGGAAATTTTGTCGTTCGATGAACAGGTCCGCATCGCTGCTCTGTATGGATTTGAAGACCGGCCTCACCTTCTGGGAGTGGAGCAGTTCATGCAGCAGTACTATCGGCATACAATGGGGCTTCATGAGACGTTGCTTCGATTTCTGAACCGTTGTCAGGCCGTGTCCGCAAAGCGCCGATCGTCTCGGCCATCGTCTTCCAATATCGTGGACGGCCATTTTCTGGTGACCGGGCGCAAATTAACCGTTCCCTCTGAATTGCGGGCTCGTGTTCTGAATAGTCCGGAGTTGCTGCTCCGGCTGTTCGAGATGGCAGGGTCCAGGCGGCTTAAAATCGAGGCCGATCTGGTGGACGAGATTCACAGCCACATGGATAGTGTGTCGAGCGAGGCGTTCAGGACTCCGGAAGCCAGCCGGGTTTTTCTGAAGATCCTCTCAGGGCCTGGAGCAGTGGCTGTCACGCTTGATGCGATGCACCGCGCTCATTTGCTGGAGAAGCTCATCCCGGTTTTTGCCGCGCTCCGAGGCCTGATGCAGTTCAACCAGTATCACAAGTACACGGTGGACGAACATACCCTGTTGGCTGTGGGCAAAGCAGAAACGTTTGCCATGGAGCCGGGCGCCATGGGGGTGGTGTATCAGGAGATTAGGCGGAAGGATCTCTTACACCTGGCGATTCTGTTGCATGATTTAGGTAAGGGGCGGAAAGAGGATCACTGCGAAGTGGGCAAGGTGATTGCGGAGGAAACAGCGGCTCGACTTGGTTTCGACCTGCAGGAGACCAGAACGCTGATGTTTCTCGTGCACCGGCATCTCTTGATGTCGCACACGGCGTTCCGTCGCGACCCCTATGACGAGAAAGTGCTCGTGCCCTTCGCTCAGGAGGTGGTCACACCCGAGGTGCTTCGCATGTTGTTGATTCTGACGGCGGCCGATATTGCGGCAGTGGGGCCTGGCGTGTTGACGAAGTGGAAAGAGTCCTTGCTCATCGAACTCTATCTGCGCACGCTTCGAACGATATCCGGCGAGCAGGACGATAAGATGGCCGGCCCAAACAGTCTCAAGCGTCTAACCCGCGAGGTGGCGCAAGAGTTTAAGACCGAAGTGGCTGGAGGGCTCGGCTGGATCGAATCGCAACTG
>Ga0187894_10000869_pt1 | contig 40497 bp, 25 predicted proteins | sample GBC1701081metaG_FD_136650 | JGI IMG/M metagenome (GOLD analysis project Ga0187894, IMG submission 136650) | White microbial mat communities from a lava cave in the Kipuka Kanohina Cave System on the Island of Hawaii, USA - GBC170108-1 metaG ... | reverse complement strand
GGGCGATCGCCGGCCATACGAGCTCGGCCATGCGCGCGTTGCCCTGAGGCGTGAAGTGCGCGCCCGGATCGCGCAGCAGGGACTCGGGCAGCGCGTCGTGGAGATCGAGCAGATGTCCACCCCTCGACTCGACCGCCTCGCGGACGACCGCGACCCGCTGCGCATACTCGTCGGCGTCGTACCAGCCCATCCCCCGCAGGCGATCGACGGGAACCGGCGTCACGACGACCAGGACGCGCGCGCCGCGCGCGATGGCGCGCGACGTGGCCGCGCCCGCGAAGCGTAGCAGTGGATGGTGCGGGCGGATCGGTTGGCGGTAGTCACCGAGCACGGCATTTCGCCCGACCACCCAAACGTCCCACGCCGTCGGCTCGCGCGTCTGGACGGGCCCGAGCCCGGCCCAGAAGCGCCGCTCCTGGAACGCGCGCCGCGCGCCCTCGGCGAGCAGGAACCCTTGCTCGCCGGGACCCGTTCGCAGCGCGCGCGCGAGCAGAAGGCGCGGCGCCGTCATGCCGCGGAAGCTGTAGGGCAACGTGAGCACCGAGGGGAGTCTGGCGAGCGGCAGCTCGGCGGTGAGGTCGTTGAATCCGCGCACTCCGCCCGCCGGCGTCGAGACGCGAAAGTTGGCGACCATGACGAGCACCTTCGGTCCCAGATCGAGCGCATCGTCGAGGAGGGAGTTGTAGGCGTAGAAGTCGAATCCCATCGCCGCGAACGCGACGCCATGGAGCCCGCGCGGCCGCAGGTCGTCGCGATCGACGAGCTCCGGATAGCCGACGATGTTCGGTGTGCTCATGAGGCTCGAGTCGCCGAGCCACACGACGTCCGGACGCGGTCCGTGCGCGGCACGCTGGAGCTGGCGGAGGACGACGCGGTGGAGGTAGAGCCCCTCGCCGGCGCGCAGCGCCGGCTCCCCGGCGACGGAGACGAGCCCGGCGCCGGTGACAGCGAGCACGACGACGAAAGTCAAAAGGATCGAGACGACGCGTGACATGGGTGGGCGCGTGCGCGGTTTGACGATCACCGCGCCCGCCGCCTAGAACACGCCGGCCACATGCTGTTCAACAGCCTCGAGTTCCTGATCTTCCTGCCCCTCGCCCTGATCATCCACTCCCTGTGCATCCCGCGTCGCTTCTGGCGCGGCCGCAAGATCTTCCTGGTCGTCGCGAGCTACCTCTTCTACATGTCGTGGAACCCGTTCTTCGGGCTCCTGCTGCTGGGCTCCACGCTCATCGACTACTCGCTCGGGATCGCGCTCGAGCGCACGACCGGGCCCGTGCGACGACGCCTGCTCCTGTGCGTGAGCCTCGCCTTCAACCTCGGCATGCTCGGCTACTTCAAGTACGGGAACTTCGTGGCCGACAACCTGTACCACCTGTTCGGCCTGACGGAGCCGCCGCACTGGGACATCCTGCTGCCGATCGGCATCTCGTTCTACACCTTCGAGTCGCTCGCCTACACGATCAACGTCTACCGCGGCGAGCGCGCCTGCCGGAGCCTGCTCGACTTCTCGCTCTTCCTCTCCTTCTTTCCCCACCTGGTCGCCGGACCGATCGTGCGCCCGCGCGCCTTCATCCCGCAGCTCGGCTCCGCTCCGGTCGTGACCGGGCCGGACGTCGAGCAGGCCCTCGCCCGCATCGCCCAGGGCTTCTTGAAGAAGGTGCTGCTGGCGGACGTGCTCGGGCAGTACGTCGACCAGGTCTGGGGCGACCTCGGCGCCTATCCCGCCGGCAACGTCCTGCTCGCGTACTACGCGTACGCGTTCCAGATCTACTTCGACTTCTCGGGCTACACCGACATCGCGCTCGGCGTGAGCCGGCTCTTCGGCCTGTGGCTTCCCGAGAACTTCGACCGCCCCTATCTCGCCCAGAGCCCGCGCGAGTTCTGGCAGCGCTGGCACATTTCCCTCTCGACGTGGCTGCGCGACTACCTCTACATCTCGCTCGGCGGCAATCGCGGCTCGCGCGTGCGGACCTACCTGAACCTCCTCATCACGATGCTGCTGGGCGGGCTCTGGCACGGCGCCGCCTGGAACTTCGTCGTGTGGGGCGGCTACCACGGCGCGCTGCTCGCGGGGCATCGGCTGTTCACGGACCGGCGACCGCCCGCCGATCGCGGCCCCGTCGCGACCGCGCTCTGCCGCGTCGGCATGTTCCACCTGGTCGTGCTCGGCTGGGTGTTCTTCCGGGCGCCGTCCCTCGCCGAGAGCATCGTGTCGCTCGGGCGGCTCGCGACGCCGGGCTACATCGTCGTCCGCGCCGGCTCGGAGGCCGCGATCCTGGTCGCCGTCGGCCTCCTCCTGCACGTGGCTCCGCCGGCCGCGAAGCTGCGCGAGCGATTCGTCACCCTGTCGCCCGTGGCGCAGGGGCTCGCCTACAGCGCTGCGACGATCGCCGCCTTCTTCCTGGCGCCGGCGAGCGAGCGCTTCATCTACTTCCAGTTCTGATCCGATGGTTCGCGGGCGCGGCGCGACGCTGCTGTGCTTCCTCGCCATCGCGTGCGCGAGCGGGGGGGTCGGCTGCCGGCGGCCGGGTGCGCCGGCCGAGATCGTCGTCACCGACCTCGCCTACGGGGCGGTCGACGGCGTCGCGGGTCCGCTGCCGATTGCGGATCTCGACGGTGTACCCGCGCTCCTCCAGCACCGCGCGGGTACGATCGACGTGTGGCTGCGGCTGCCCGCCGATCCGGTGCTGCACTTCCGCGTCGAGCCCCAGGCTCCGGCGCCCGACGTCCGCATCACGACCACCGCCGACGGCGCCGAGCGCGAGGGTACGCCGGTCCGCTCCGCCAACGGCGAATGGACCGTGCGCCTCGCCGGCGCCGAAGGTGAGCTGGCCCGTCTGCGCCTCGAATCGCGGCAGGCGACGCCGATCGCCTGGCGCGACGTACGCGTCGTCGGCACGGCCGCGGTGGCGCCGCCGCCGCTCGCCGCACAGCTCCGGCCGCCCGAGGGCCAGCGCATCAACGTGATCGTCGTGCTGGTGGACGCACTGCGTGCCGATCACCTGTCGGTCTACGGCTACCCGCGCGACACCTCGCCCAGCCTCGCCGCCCTGGCCGCGCACGGCGTCGTGTTCACGCAGGCTTACGCGGCCGGACCCAGCACGCTCAACTCGGTCCCCTCGCTCTTCACGTCGCGCTACCCGTCGGAGGTCGGCGCCAAGTTCCAGCAGCTCGCGATCGTGCCGAAGACGCTCGCCGAGGCGTTCCACGACGCGGGCTATCAGACGGCGGCGTTCGTCGTGAATCGCGCCGTCCTCGGCACCCTCGGATTCGGACGCGGCTTCGACACCTACGTCAATCCGATCACGTCGCCCAATACGAAGCCGGCCCAGCCGGCCCCCACCGACCGCGTCCTCATGCGCACGGCGCTCGCCTGGATCACACGTCATGCGTCGGCGCCGTTCTTCGCGTACGTCCACACGCTCGACGTGCACGACCGGCTCTATCCCGTCCAGTACCGAGGCCGCTTCGACGCCGACGGCCGCAAGCCGCCGGACACCCCGCCCCGCGCGCGCGACCGTGTCGCGCTCGGCGACTTCCACGGCGCGGCGCGCGAGATGGAGCTCGAGGCGCGGGGGAGCAATCTGACCAACGCGTACGACGAGACGATCGCGTGGACGGACCGGCAGCTCGGCGAGCTCGTGGACGCCCTCGGCATGCTCGGCATCCGCGATCGCACCGCGATCGTGGTCGTCGCCGACCACGGCGACGCGCTCGGCCCCGAGGACGATGGGACGCACGGGCACGCGCACTCGCTCTACCAGGAGCTGGTGCGCGTGCCGTTCGTCATGGGGCTGCCGTGGACCAGCACGCGCCGCGACGTGAGCGAGATCGTGAGCCTGCTCGACGTCGCGCCGACGGTGGCGAGCCTCGCCGCCGTCACGCCCTCCTCCGCCTGGGCCGGGCGCGACCTCTTCGCGCCGGGTCGGCCGCTCGATACCTCGAGCGCACTCATGGAGCGCCTCGAGCCGCCGTGGGGCCCCAAGGCCATGATCCGCCCGGGCCTCTACGGCGTGGCCGAATGGGGCGTGCGACGTGGTCCGTGGAAGCTCCTCATCGACGCGTCCCACGCGCGGCTCTTCGATCTGACCTCGGACCCGAAGGAGGCACACGACGTCGCCGCCGAGCATCCGGACACCGTCGCCGAGCTGCAGGCCTACGCGTGGCGGCGCTCGCCCGCGCTGGCCGAGGGGCGCATCCAGTCCGGAGGGCTTCCGCTCGACCTCGACGAGGAGAAGCGACGCGAGCTGCTCGACGCCCTGCGAGCGCTCGGCTACGTCGAGTGACCGTGGCGCGCGCGCTCCCCCCGTCCGCCGTCGCCTGCGTGGCGCTCGCGATCGGGCTCGGTGCGTGCAGCCTCTGCCGGCGGCCCGACGCCCCAGCGGAGGGGACGGGCCCGCCGTCGCGCGTGCACCAGGTCTTCGCGCAGGGCCGCTTCGTCGAGATCACGATCGAGGTGCCGCTCGAGCCGCCGGGCCCGAAGCCGGCGGTGATCTCGTACATCGGGGACGCGCGCGTGCCGCTGCTCGAGGCCGGCATCGTCGTCGTCAGCTATCGGCAGCATTGGGAGCTCCTGCGCGGCCTGCCCCGTGCGACGCCGCCGGCCGACCCGAAGCCCCCGCCGGCCAAGACGTACGGCACGTGGCTGCTCGCCTCGCCGACGCCGAAGACGGTGGGACAGTCCTACTTCCGCCTGATCGACGCGAACGCGACCGGCACGCTGCCCCAGGTCCTCGACGCCATGGCGAGTGAGCGCGAGATCGATCCCACTCGCATCGGCATCCTCGGCCATTCGACCAACGCCTTCGTCGCGCTCCAGGGCGTGGCCGGACAGCCGCGCATCCGGGTGGCCGCCATCGTGGCCGGATGCGGCGACTACCACACCTTCCTGCACGAGTCGTCGCTCGCCATGAAGGGTGAGCCGCTCGACCTCGACCCCGCCTACAGCGCGTGGCTGCGCGAGCGCGAGGTGCGCTGGCATCCCGAGCGCGTCCTGCACGCGGCGGTCTTCATGGTGAACGGCCGCGACGACGACACCGTCCCGGCCGACTGCGCGCGGACGACGGCGCGCGCGCTCCGGCGCGCCTATCGGCGCCTCGGCGCGCCGGACCGATTCCGCTTCGTGCTCGTCGACTCCGGCCACACGTTCAACGACGCCGCGCGCGCGGAGGTCTACGCCTGGCTGCGCCGCTGGCTCGTCGACGCGCCCCGATGACACGCGCCGCCGTTCCCATCCTGGGCGTGGTCGGCGCGTCGATCCACCTCTTCGGGCTCGCGACCCCGGAGGCGTGGTATGGGTGGGTCATCGTGAAGCTCGTGCGCCGCCTCATGCTGCCGCTCGCGGTCGTCGCGTGCGTGGCCAACGGCATCCGGGCCGAGGATGTGGCGCGCACGGTCGATCTGTCGCGCCAGGTCGACTGCACCGGCGCCACCGACGCGACGGCGGCGGTCGCACGCGCGCTCGAGGGTCCGAGCGGCAGGACGCTGGTCGTGCCGGCCGGCTGCCGAATCCTCGTGAGCGGTCCCGCTCCGGGTGGCGCCACGTTCACGCTGCCGAGCGGAACGACGATCCGCTGCGACGACCACGACGCCGGCTTCGTCCTCGCACAGCGCCGCTGCGTCGGCGGGACCATACCCGGCGCCGCGTGCGACGGCGACGCCGCGTGCGCCGACGGCGGCCGCTGCGTCACCGCCGGCAAGGCGCCGTTCGCACCGGACGCGAGCGCGACCTACGCGCTCCTGCGCGCCGCCGAGCACGCCGCCGACGCCGCCGTCGTCGGCTGCGGCATGTTCGTGAACCAGATCGAGCCCTTCGCCCGCTGTATCGGTGGCGCGCGGGACGGACGGCCGTGCGAGGCCGCGCGCGGATGCGGGGACGGCAGCAAGTGCACCGGTAGCCCACGCGCCCCGTCCGGCGACGGGCGGATCGTGGTCGTCGATCTCACGCCGGCCGCGAGCGGCACGATCGACGACGTGTGGGTGAGCGATCATCTGCGCGGCGTCTCGTTCCGCGGCGGCCGGCGCATCGAACATTCCCGCAACGACCTGCGCGGCCCCGCCGATACCGCGGCAGCGGCGTTCACGCGCTACGGGCTCGACGGCATCGAGGTCGGCAACGGCGCAACCGTGCGCGGCAACCGGATCATCGCGAGCGGACGCGCCATCGCCGCGCTCGGGAGCTTCGTCACCGTGGCGGAGAACCGGATCGGCGAAGCGCGCGGCGTATACGTGGAGCATGCCGATCCGGCCGTCGGCGTCTATCTCGACGGCGGGCAGTCCATCGTCACCCACAACCACGTGACGGCCTTCAACTGCGTGCGCGGAAGCACGATCACGAGCAACGTGACCGTCGCCGGCAATCGCTGCTTCGGTGGCGCAGGATCGAAGATCGTCGTCGCCGGCGCCGGATGGACGGTCACCGGCAACTACTTCGCCTGGGGAAGCGGCGACGCCGTATGCGTCGGCGGGGCCGCCCGCGCGAACCGCTGCGCAGCAACCACGGACTGCCCGGGCGGTCTGTGCGCCAGGGGCGCACCCGTGATCGCGATCGGCGACGACGGCGCACCGGGGTGGACGGCCGGCGGGTCGGTGGGTGGCGCGGATCATGCGGTGATCGCCGACAACCTCGTCTTCAGCAACGTCATCGATACGCCGCTCGTCGCCTTCGCCGATCCCGGACGGCGCTGCACGGGCGGCGCGGCGGCCGGCCGGGCGTGCCGGGCGCCGGCCGACTGCACGTGTGACGGCGCGGGCGACTGTGGGCGCGGCGGCGAGTGCACGGGCGGTCGCTGTCGAAATCCGCTCGCGTGCGATCGCGCGCACCACCTCTACGGTAGCATCACGGCCAATCTCCTCTTCGGTGGCACGGCCGGGCCGCGTGTCGGCATCGACCTCGCGCGCATCGGACCCGACACGCAGGTCTTCGGCTGGGCGATCGCCTCGAACCACTTCCAGGGTCAGGCGATCGGCATCCGCCTGCCGGAGGGCGCCGGCGCCGCGTCGGTCGAGGCCGTGCACGTGCTGCCGAATGCATTCACGATGGTGTCACGCAGGATCGCCGGCTGGGATCCGCGCATGGGCGACGTCGACGCCGCGCTGCTCGAGCCGCCCGGCGACGCCGTACGTACGGTGCCACTCACGAATCGCACCGGCGCGCCCTCGGTCCCGGGCGACGTCGTCGCCGCCGCCAAGGACACCGATGCCGGCTTCACGCTCGCGCGCGCCGGCGACACCGCCCTCGGCATCGTCGTCGACGAAGCCGCCCCCGACGCCAGCGCGCGCATCGCCCTCGTCGGCACGACGACCTGCAACGTCGACCGCGCCGCGAGAATCACCCGCGGCGACCGCCTGACCCCCGACACCACCCCCGGCAAGGCCGCCAAGGCAATCCAGGGCGTCTCTGCCTTCGCCATCGCCCTCACCAACCAAACCGACACCCCGCAAGTCCGCTGCGTGGTCGGTGCCGCCGGCCTCACGCGCTGAGCGTAGCCCATCGCCGACGCGAGCGGAGCGTCGCGTCGTCGCGAGGTCGGGTGCGAGGCGGAGGCGCCTGCGAAGCGGCGCGACGAAACGTAGGGCCGACGCGCCGAAGCCTCGCACCCGACCTCGCGGCACCTACGGCGCGCCCGTGCGACGACGGCGAGCTACGCCCCGGCGCGCCCGACCGCCAGCAGCGACATCCCCACCGGTGGACCGAAGCGGCGCTCCATCCTGAGCCAGGGCACCAGCCAGTCGTTCACCTTGGCCTGGAAGCCCGGGACCGCTGCCCGCCGCAGCACGACCGCATTCAGCCACCAACCCGGCACGCCGAGCATGTTGAAGTACGAGAGGTGCTCGACCTCGAGCCCGGCCGCGCGCAGCTTCTCCTCGATCTCATCGCGCGAGTAGCGACGGAAGTGGTGGATGTTCTTGTCGATCGAGCCGTAGAGCGCCTTGATGGCGGGGATGATCAGCACGACGCGGCCGCCCGGCTCCAAGACGTCGCGCATGGCGACGAGCGCGCCGCGGTCGTCCTCGATGTGCTCGAGCACGTTCGAGCAGACGACGGTGTCGAAGCTCCGCCTGGGGACGCCGTTGGCGCCGAGCGTGGCCAGGTCCAGGTGTCGCACCTGCACGTTCGGCGCATGCGCGAACGTGCGCGTGAGGAGATCGACGTACTCCTGGTCGACGTCGGTCGCCGTGAGATCGCCGCGACCGGCGAGGTACTTCGTCATGAGCCCGGTGCCCGAGCCGATCTCGAGGATGCGCCGCCCGACGAACGGCTGCACGAGGTTCCACAGAAACGTGTTGTAGCGGCGCAGCACCTCGACGCGGCGGAGCGTCGTGAAGCCGGCGTCCTCGCGACCGATGTCGGCCACGAACTTGAAGCGCAGGATCGTCCAGACGGCCGAGAAGGCGTCCTTCCAGCCGATCTTCTTGCCCTCGGCGTAGGCGCGGCCGTGGTACGAGATGGGGATCTCGTAGACGCGACAGCGCAGGTGCGCGACCTTGGCGGTCAGCTCGGGCTCGAGGCCGAAACGGTTCGAACGGATCGGAATCACCTTCAGGATGTCGGAGCGGAACGCCTTGTAGCAGGTCTCCATGTCCGTGAGGTTCAAGTTCGTGCACATGTTCGAGAGCAGCGTCAGCATCTTGTTCGCCACCGTGTGCCAGAAGAACAGCACGCGGCGCGGCCCGCCTGCGAAGCGCGATCCGAAGACGACGTCCGCGTGGCCGTCGAGGATCGGCTGGATCAGGCGCCGATACTCGGCGGGGTCGTACTCGAGATCGGCGTCCTGGATGAGCGCGATCTCGCCCGAGACGTGCTGCGTCGCGGTGCGGATGGCGGCTCCCTTGCCCTGGTTCTCGGCGTGGAAGTCGAGCACGATCCGGTTCTGGTCGGTGTCCGGCGTCTCGCGACGGAACTCGGCGAGGATCTCGCGCGTCCCGTCCGACGAGTAATCGTCGACGACGATGACCTCCTTCGGGATCGGGACGGCCAGGACGCGCGCCAGCAGCGTGCGGACGGTCCCCGCCTCGTTGTAGACGGGGACCAGCACCGAGAGCCGGCGGAACTCGAACGCCATCTCCGAGGCATTGTCCCGCGCGGGGACGGGATTGCAAGGCGCCGAGAGTTTGCAAACCAGCGGGCGGGCACGTAGGCCTGAATCGTCCATGAGCCGCCGGCAGGGCACCCGGTGAACCTCCCCCGGCACGAGCCCAAAAGGAGCCGCTGAGTGCACATCGTCGCCCTCAACTGGCGGGATCTGGCGAACCCGCTCGGCGGCGGCGCCGAGGTTCACATGGAGGAGATCCTGCGGTACCTCGGTCACCAGGGGCACCGCTGCACCCTGGTGACGTCCCGCTTCCCCAGCGCGAAGGCGGCCGAGGACGCCGACGGCTACCACATCGTGCGCGGCGGCTCCGAGCTGACGTTCAACCTCGCCGTGCCGTTCCTCTATCGCCGCGTCGCCGCCACGCGTCCGCCGGACATCGTCCTCGACGACATCAACAAGATCCCCTTCTACAGCCCGCTGTGGGCGCGGGCGCCGATCCTCGCGGTGATCCCGCACTTGATGGGGACGACGGTCTTCCAGGAAGTGAATCCGCTGGTCGCCAGCGTCGTCTACGCCGCCGAGCAACCCGTGCGCTGGGTGTACCGCCACTGCGACTTCGAAGTGATCTCCGAATCGACCCGCGACGATCTCGTCGCACGCGGCTATGCGGCCGATCGCATCTCGGTCGTCCACTGCGGCATCGATCGGGCCCGCTACCATCCCGATCCGGCGGTCGCGAAGACGGCGGCGCCGAGCCTCGTCTACGTCGGTCGCATCAAGCGCTACAAGGCGGTCGACCACGCCATCCGCGCGCTGCCGCTCGTGCGCCGGCGGTTTCCCGACGCGACGCTCACGATCGTCGGCGACGGCGACGGCATGCCGGCGCTGCGCGCGCTCACCGATTCGCTCGGCCTGACGCAGGCCGTCCGCTTCGCCGGCTTCGTGCCGCACGCCGAGAAGGTGCGCCTGCTCCAGTCCGCGCACGTGGTCGTGAACCCCTCCGTGAAGGAGGGATGGGGCCTCACGAACGTCGAAGCGAACGCGTGCGGAACCGTCTGCGTCGCCGCCGACGCGCCCGGCATCCGGGACAGCGTGCGCGACGGCGAGACCGGGTTCCTCTATCCCTGGGGTGACGTCGAGGCGCTTGCCGCACGCGTCGTCGACGTCCTCGCCCACCCCGAGCGTCGCGCGGCGATGGAGCGCGCCGCGCTCGCGTGGGCGGCGAGCCTCACCTGGGAGAGCTGCGGCGCCGCGACCCTGCGCCTCGTCGAACGGATCGTCGGCGCGCACGGGAGGCGCGCGGCGTGATCGCGAGGCGCCTCGCGCGCGGTCCGCGACTGATCGTCGCCCTCGTCCTCACCTGCCTCGCGCTGCGGGCGAACGCGGCCGAGGGCGCGACACCGCGGCGCGTGCACCTGCTCGATCTCACGGGCGACCTCCCGCCGCGGCTCGAGATCGGCGGCGTCCAGCAGCCGGTGCTGGCCTTCGACCCGGCCGGCCAGGCGACGATCGGGGGGACGGAGACGAAGGTTCCCCCGAGTCGCACGGTCGAGGTCACCCTCGGGCTGCCGGCAGGCTGGTCTTCCGATCAGCTGATCGCGAGCGCGCTCGTCGTCGTCGACGGCGTGCCGCGCTGGCAGCCGCCGACGATCCGGCGCACGACGCCACCGGTGGCGGTCTTCCAGTTCCGCGGCAAGGAGGTCGGACGCTCGGTGCGTCTCATCGTCGTCGGATCGAGCCAACCGAGGGGAGGACCACGGCGCCGCACACTCGGGCCGGTGACGGTCGCGCCCGGGTCGCACCTGCGGGTCGCGATCGGCGTGCCGGGCGGTGCGTGCAAGTTCGCGCCGCCCACGGTCGTCCGCGTCGACGCGATCCAGGGCCGCCGCAGCCGCGCCGTCCTCCATCGCCGTCTCGACCAGATGAGCCCCTGCGACCAGTGGATCCCGTTCGACGTCGCGCTCACCGACGTGGCGGGGCCCGGCGTGCGCTTTCGATTCCGCATGCGCGCCCGGCGGAAGTACCACGCGGGACGCGTCCTCGCCGCCACGATCGCCGACCCGATCGTCGAGGCGCCGCCCAGCGCGTCGCCGCCGCCGAACGTCATCCTGATCTCGCTCGACACGCTCGGGGCGAAGCACCTGGGCGCGTACGGCTATCCCTTCCCGACCAGCCCGAATCTCGATGCGCTGGTGCCCACGGGCACGCTCTTCGAGCACGTCGTCGCCGCCTACCCGTCGACCGCGGCGTCGCACATGACGCTCTTCACGGGCCGCCTGCCCGCTTCGCACGGCGTGCGCGGCTATCTCGACGTGCTCGCGCCCGTCGTCCCGACGCTGCCGCAGGCGTTGCGGGCCGCGGGCTACGTCAATGCCGCCTTCACCGAGGACGCCACGCTCGCCGTCTCGATGGGTTTCGGACGCGGGTTCCACGCGTATCGCGAGAACCGCAGCGCGACCACGTGGGGCACGACCGGCCGCGTGCGCCAGACGCTCGGCGACGCGCGGCGGTGGCTCGACACGGCGCCGGGCGATCCGTTCTTCCTCTTCATCCACACCTATCAAGTGCACACGCCCTACACGCCGCCGCCCAGCCACGCGCTGGCGGTGCGCCTGGACGAGCCCTGCGACCCGAAGGCCCCGCCCGTCCAACTCTACGACGGCGAGGTCCACTATCTCGACGAGCGTCTGGCGCGCTTCCTGCGCTACCTGCGCACGCGCCGCATTCTCGAGCGGACGCTCGTCATCATCACGGCGGACCACGGCGAGTCGTTCGGCGAGCACGGGCACCAGGCGCACGGGCACTGCCTGCACGAGGAAGCGATGCAGGTGCCCCTCCTCGTCCTGGGTCCGGGCATCACGCCCGGCCGCCGCGTCGCCGAGCGGATCGGTCTCGTCGACCTCGCGCCGACGATCCTCGACCTCGCCGGGGTCGCGCCGCTCCCGGACGCGGACGGACGGTCGGTCGTTCCCGCGCTGCGCGGCGCGCCGCTCGAGACCCGCCCCCTCGTCGCCGAGCTCGAAGGCCCGCTCGGGCCCATGGGCGGCACGCCGTCGCCCAACCAGCGCGCCGTGTGGGTCGGCGATCACAAGGTGATCCACGACCTCGAGAACGGCATGTGGTGGTTTGCCGACCTCGAGCACGATCCCGACGAGACGGCCGTGACGTCCCTGCCCCCGATCGAGGTGCTCGCCGCGATGAAGGAGCGGCTCGAGTGGTACCACACGCTGGCGCCGATCACCGGCCAGGCGATCGTCGGCGAGGGGACCATCACGCCGGCGGCGATCGAGAAGCTGCGGGCGCTCGGCTATGTCGAGTAGGCTCGGCATCGCGGTCGCGGGTCTCGTGGCCGTCGCCGGCATCGGCGGGGCCGCTCCACCGCAGGTCCGCCGGCAGTACGTCCTCGATCTCGGCCGCGGACCGACGCCTCGGGTCGAGATCGACGGCGTCGAGCGCCCCGTGGTCGCGTTCGGTCCGTCGGGAGGAACCCAGGTCGCCTCGGGAGGCGGTCCGGTGCCGGCCCGCGGACTGCTCGACACCCCGGCGATCCTGCCCGAGGCCTGGACGGTCGACGGCGTTCAGGCGAACGCGCTCATCCTCGTCGACGGGACGGCCCGCAACGCGCCGGCGATGTTGGTCCACGGCTCTCCGCCCCACGCGGTGACACGCTTCCAGCCGGCGGAGATCGGGAAACCTGCCCAGTGGGCGATCTTCGTCGTGGCGCTACCACGACACGGCGCGCAGCGACGAAGCTTCGGCCCGCTCGTCGTCCACGCGGGCGCCCGGTTGCGCATGTCGGTGGGGATCCCGCCCGAAGCCTGCAAGGTCGCACCGCCCGCCATCGTCCGGGTCGACGTCGTCGACCATGGTCGAGCCCGGGTCGCCGCCCGCCGGCGCGTCGATCCGGCGACGGACTGCAATCGCTGGACGCCGGTCGACGTCCCGCTCGCGTCGAGCGACGGACGTCCCGTTCGTCTGCGGTTCCAGCTACGCGCCGCCGATCCCGCCGATCGCGAGCGAACGCTCGCGGTCGCAATCGGCGATCCGATCGTCGCGTCTCCCGAAGCGGGCCCGCCGCGGCCGAACGTCATCTTGATCTCGCTCGACACGCTCGGCGCCAAGCACTTGAGCGGGTACGGCTACCCCTACCCGACGAGCCCCCACATGGACGCGTTCGCGCGCCGCGCGACCGTCTTCGAGCACGCCGTCGCGCACTACCCGACCACGGGGGCGTCGCACATGAGCCTGTTCACGAGCCGCGTCGTCGCGACGCACGGCGTCCGGGGCTATCTCGACGTCCTGCCGGCGAGCATCGACACCGTACCGCAGGCGTTCCGGCGCGCCGGATACGTCACCGCCGCGTTCACCGAGGACGGCCTGGTGTCGCGACGGCTCGGCTTCGCGCGCGGCTTCCACCACTTCCACGAGGACCCGAGTCCCGTCGAGGCGAACCAGCGCGGCGCCGCGCGCGCCACGTTCGGAGCCGCGGCGCGCTGGATCGGACGCCAGTCGGACGGGCCGTTCTTCCTGTTCGTCCACACCTACGAGGTCCATGGCCCCTACCGCCCTTCACCGGGTCACGCGGCGGCCGTGCGACCGCCCGACCTGCCCGCTCCGGTGCCGGATCCGGCTCGCCTCTACGACGCGGAGATCCACGGGGTCGACGAGATCGTCGCCCGCTTCCTGCGCGTCCTGCGGCTGGCGGGCGTCGCCGACGATACGATCGTCGTGATCACCGCCGATCACGGCGAGGCCTTCGGCGAGCACGGACATCGCGGCCACGGGCGCTGCCTGCACGAGGAGGTGATGCACGTGCCGCTGCTCGTCGCAGGGCCGGGCGTCACCGCCGGCCAACGCGTGCCGACGCGGGTCGGCCTCGTCGACGTCGCACCGACGCTCCTCGACCTCGCGGGTGTGTCACCGATGGCGTCGGCCGAGGGGCGCTCGCTCGCCCCAGCCCTGCGGGGTCAGGCGCTCGCGCCGCGGCCGGTCGTCGCCGAGGTACGGGGACCGCTCGGCCCGAACGGACGCAAACCGTGGCCGGATCAGCGCACCGTCTGGGTGGGCGATGCCAAGATGATCCACGACGAGACGACCGGGGAGTTCTGGTTCTCCGACGTCGCGAGAGATCCCGACGAGAATCGGGCCGCCCTCCCGTCCCTGCCCACGTTCGGCGTGATGAAGCGCTCGCTCGACGCCTACGAGCGCCTGCGACCGCCGGTGGGCGGCGCCGCCCCGGGCGAGGCCCTCGCGACGCCCGACGTCGTCGAGCGCATGCGCGCCCTCGGCTACGTCGAGTGAGGCGTCACGCGAGGTTCAGGCGCTTGCGGGCGATGATGTTCAACATGCGGAGCCCGGTCCGCATGCTGTGCCAGCGGCTCGCCGAGTGCTTCGACGCCCCGCCCAGCCGGCGGTAGTAGCTCACGGGAATCTCGATCACGCGCCCTTCGGCGCGGATCATCTCGATCATCATCTCGGGTGAGAACGCGGCGTCGTCGCGAGTCAGGTGCGGGCGGATGCGCTGCCAGGCGTCGCGCCAGATCGCGCGATACGTGCAGCCGACGTCGGTGAAGCGCGGCTCCCGCGTCCACCACAGGGCTTCGACGAGCTTGCCGACCACGACATTCCCCCAGCGCAGGATGCCGTCCATGTTGGCCCCCTGCTCGACCAGCTGCCGCGTCGTCCGCGTGCCGATCACCATGTCGGCATCTTTCAGGAACTCGAGCAGCTTGCCGAGGTCCTTGGCGCGGAAGGTGGCATCCGCCTCGACCAGCACCAGGATGTCGCCGGTCGCGGCGTCGAGCCCCTGCTTGAGCGCGTCGCCGTAGCCCCGGAGCGGGCGTGAGTAGACGACGGCGCCGAGATCGCGCGCGATCTGCGCCGTGCCGTCGGCCGACTGGTTGTCCATGACCACGATCTCGTCGACGTGGTCCTTGAAGTCGCGCAGGACGAACCCGATGGCCGCCGCCTCGTTGTAGGCGGGGATCACGGCGCTCACCTTGTTGCGGTCGAAGTGCAGCGTGCGGGCGAGGAAGTTGGCCGCATTCAGGTCCGCGATCGTGTTCACGTTGAGATAGTGGCCACGCAGCACGAAGGCCCGCACGTCGTCGCCGCGCTTGGCGGCGTGGTCGATGACGTCGGTCAGCTCGAGCCGGCCCGTGCGCGCCGAGCGCGGCGTCTCGCGCGCGTCGCGGTAGATCTCGGGCCCGAACAGGTAGGTGCCGCAGCCGACGTACGGCGTCGGCGCGCTGTCCGGCTTCTCGACCAGGGCGCGGATCCGATCGCCGTCGAGCTCGACGGTGTAGTTCTTGCGGATGAGATCCATGTCCTCGGTCGGATGGATGCCGCACACCGCGACGTAGCCCGGCGGCACGCCGGCGAGCCCAGCGTGGTTCGTCTCGAGGTAGAGCTCGTCGCCCAGCAGGCACACGAACGGCTCCTGCACGTGCGGCTCGACGACCTTGAACAGCGTGCCGAGCCCGCCGTCGACGTCGGGGTTGTCGAGATACCGGATGCGCATCCCGAGCCCGCCGCCGTCGCCGTAGGCGGCGCGGAGCTGGTCGGCGAGATAGCCGACGACGAGGAAGACGTCGCGGATCCCGAGCTGGTCGCGCAGGATCTCGAGGTTGCGCGTGAGGAGCGGACGCCCGGCGACCTCGAGCAGGACCTTGGGCACCTGGAGGCTGCGGGGGTGGATGCGCCGACCTTTGCCGGCGGCGGCGACGACGCCGATTCGCGGAGCGGGCACGCGGCCTCGCAGATAGACGCCGGCCGCGTGGGTTGCAAACCCGCGCGGCTTTGCCGACCCCGGCCGCCTCCGACTACAGTGCGCGCGATGGCGGCGGCGGGCGGCACGTGCGTGCTCTGCGGCGGCGCGCACGAGGTGGCGTTCGAGAAGCAGGGCTTCCTCTTCGCGCGCTGCGTCGCCTGCGGCCTCCTCTCGCTCGATCCGCTGCCCACCGTCGCGGCGCTCGACGCGCACCACCAGGCATCGTACGAGACCGGCCGCTACGCGGCCTTCGCCGCGGCCGAGGACGTCCGGGCGACGATCGCGGACTACCGCCTCGCACGCGTGCGTCGGGTGCTCCCGGCGGGGCGGTGGCTCGACGTCGGCTGCTCGACGGGCGCGTTTCTCGCCGCGGCGACGGTCGCCGGCATGACGGTCGAGGGCATCGAGCTCTCCGCATCGGCCGCTGCGGCGGCGCGAGCGCGCGGCTTCGCGGTGCGCGAGGGGCGCGTCGAGGACGTGCAGCCGGCAGGGCCGTTCGCGGCCGTCACGGCGTTCGACGTCGTCGAGCACCTGCTCGATCCGGTCGGGTTCGTCCGCCGCGTCGCCGGCTGGCTCGCCGACGACGGCGCGCTCGCCGTCACCGTACCCGATGCCGCGAGCCCGACGGCGCGCCTGCTCGGCCGCGCCTGGTTCTACTACGCGCCGCCCGATCACGTGCACTACTTCACGTCCGCGACCTTGCGCCGCCTGCTCGAGTCGGCCGGCTTTCGCGACGTCCGCGTCGAGCCGATCGGAAAGCCGATCACGCTCGCGTACGCAACCGCGCAGGTGGCCGCCTTCTATCCGGCGCTGGAGCCGCTCGTGCGTCCGCTCGGCGCGCTCGTGCCGGCCGCGCTCGCACGCCGCCCGATTCCGCTTCCGCTCGGCGAAATCCTGGCGACCGGCCGGCGGCCCGCCCGGTGAGCATGCGGACCGCCCGCTTCGTCATGCTCGCGCTCGGCCTCGGCGTCCCGCTTGCGCTCGTCGTGACCCATCCGCTGGCGAGCGCGCTCGGCACGCACGTCCTGGAGGACGGGTCGTATGATCCGTTCCAGTTCATCTGGAACATCTGGTGGGTGCGCGAGAGCCTGCTCGACCTGCACACGGACCCGTTCTTCACCCGCCTCCTGTTCTACCCGACGGGCGTCCCGCTCGTGTTCCACACCTTCTCGTTCCCGCTCGGCGTCACCAGCATCCCGCTGCAGGTGGCGCTGCCGGGCGGCGTCGTGGCTGCGCACAACGTGCTCGTGCTGGCGGCACCCGTCCTCGGCTTCGTCGCGACCGCCCTGCTCGCACGCGAGGTGACGGACGATCCCGCCGCCGCGCTCGTCGCCGGCTTCGTCGGAGCGGTGAGCCCGATCGCCGTCTGGTTCCTGCCGGTGCTCTACCTCGACTGCACGTACCTCGTCGCCTTCACGCTGTGGGCCTGGTGGCGGCTGCAGCGCGCGCGCAGCACCGGCTGGATCGCAGCCGTCGTCGTCCTCGCGCTGACGCTGGTCTTCGCCTCGCAGGAGTACGCGATGATGGCGCTGGCCCTCCTCCTGCTCGACACCATGCTGCGCGCGGTCGCCCCGAACGCGCTCGGCGTGCCGCGCGTCTGGTGGCCGGGCACTGCCGTCGTGTGGGGCGTCCTCCTGGTCGTGCTCGGCGCGCTCGGGCGCGCCGCGCTCGGCGCGGCCGCGAACCCGCCGCCACCGGCGCAGCTCCTGCTCGGCTCGGCCTTCGTCGAGGGGTTCATCGTGCCGCCGTGGCTCGTTCCGCCGGCCACCGCCTTCTGGACGCTGCTCTACCTCGGCACGACGCCCCTCCTGCTCCTCCCGATCGCGCTCGCGCGCGGCGGCCGTCGGGCGTGGCTGTGGGCCGCAGCCCTCGCCGCCGCGCTCGTGATGGCCCTTGGACCGTACCTCCACTGGCAGCATCCGCTCCCGACGTTGAAGATCCCGCCCGGCGGCGTGCAGCCCTCGGGCCCGCGCGGTCCCTACGCCCTCGCGCTCGCGCTGGTCCCGCTCCTGCACTGGTTCCGCGCCCCGTACCGGTGGGTCGCGGTCGCCCAGATCGCGCTCGCGGTGCTGGTCGCGCTCGCAACCGCGGCGCTGCGCGCGCGCGCGGGCGCGCGGCGCCGCGCGGTGACGGCGCTCATGGGCGCGGCGCTCGTCCTGGGTGCGGTCGTCGATACGCGCGGCCTCCGTGCGCCGCTGGTCGCCGCCGACGTTCCACCGGTCTACGACGCCATCCGCGATGGCGCCGGCCGCGGCGCCGTGCTCGAGCTGCCGGCGGGCTTCGTGAAGGATCAGTTCGCGCTCTACTCGAGCCTCTACATGTTCTATCAGACGCGCCACCGCCGGCCGCTGCTCGATGGCACCGTGTCGCGCACGCCGCCGGGCGTCCAGTTCACGTGGCAGCGGACGTTCGCGGACTTCGGCACGCTCCCGTACGTCGAGTGGGTCGTCGTCCACCACGATCTCGCGACGACGGCGTATCCGTCGAGCCGCGAGCAGATCACGCAGGTCGAAGGTGTGCTCGCGGCGCAGGGCGACGTCGTCTCGAGCAACGAACGCACGACGCTCTATCATCTGCGTACCTTTCGTCCCGACGCGGTGCGATGAGCGCGCCGTGGGTTTGAGTCGCTCGTCGGCGCTGGTGTAGTTTTCCGCGCGTGAACCTGCGGGAGGTCGCTCCTCCGCCGCCGAGCCCGGTGCCCGCCGGCCTCCTCGACGAAGCGGACACCGTGACGGGTGCGCTCGAGCACCTGGTGCGGCGCTTTCCCGACTTCGCCTGCCTCACGTTCCTGACGCGCGACCGGACCGAGGTCCGCCTCACGCTGCGCGACCTCTGGATCCGGGCGCAAAGCCAGCAGGCCGCCCTCCAGCAGGCCGGGGTCGGGCGGGGCGACTTCGTCGTGCTCGTCCTTCCGACCGGCCCCGAGCTGCTGGCCGCCTACTTCGGCGCCATGCTCGCCGGCGGCGTGCCGGCGCTGCTCGCGCCTCCGTCGAACCGCTTCGCGGCCGAGGACGTCTATCGCGATCGCCTGACCTTCCTCCTCGAGCACAGCGGCGCGCGCGCGCTCGTGTGCGACGACGAAGTGGCGGCGCTGGTCGCGACCTCCGCGCAGCCGCATCGCGCAACCGTGGTCACGCCCGCGCAGGTCGCGCGGCCGGCGACGCTTCCGCTGGCCGTGCCCGTCGCCGCGGACGCGGTCGCCACCGCGCAGTACTCCTCGGGCTCGACCGGGATGCCGAAGGGCGTCCTCCTCTCGCACCGCGCCGTGCTGAACAACGTACGGGCGACGCGCGACGGCTTTCGCCTCGCGCCCACCGACACCGCGGTCAACTGGCTCCCCCTCTACCACGACCTCGGCCTGATCGACGCCTTCCTGATGCCGCTGCTCGCGGGCGCGCCGGCGGTGCTGATCCCGACCCTGGACTTCATGCGCACGCCGTCGCTCTGGCTGTGGGCCGTCCACCACTATCGCGGCACGGTCGCGCTGGCGCCGAACTTCGCCTACGCATTCACCGCGCAGCGCATCCCCGACGCCGAGCTCACGGGTCTCGACCTCGGCTCGTGGCGCATCGCCGTCAACGCCTCCGAGCCGGTGCTCGCGCCGACGATCGCGGCGTTCGGGGAACGGTTCGCGCCGTACGGCCTGCGACCGACGACGCTCGTCCCGGGCTGGGGCCTCGCCGAGAGCGTGTGCATCTCGACCCTGAATCCGCTGGGCGAGGTCGCGCGCGTCGAGACCATCGACCGTCAGGCGCTGGCGGCCCAGAACCGGGCGCGACCGACCTCCGGCGAGGGGCTCGCCTCGGTCTCGTCCGGCATCCCGATCCCCGGGGTCGAGATCGCGATCCGCGACGCCGCGCACGCGACGCTTCCGGAGCGCCACGTGGGCACGATCTGGCTTCGCTCGACGTCGCTCTTCAACGGCTATCACCGCGACCCCGGGATCACGGCCAAGGCGCTGGTGGACGGCTGGCTCGACACCGGCGACCAGGGCTACCTCGCCGGCGGGCACCTCTACTTCGTCGCGCGCGAGAAGGACCTCATCGTGATCGGCGGCGAGAAGTACGCGCCGCACGACGTCGAAACGGCGATCGGTCGCGTGCCCGGCGTGCGCGCCGGCTGCGCCGTGGCGTTCGGCGTCATCGACCCGGGCCGGGGCACCGAGGACGTCGCCGCGGTGGTCGAGACGCGCGAGACCGATCCCGCCGCGCGCGCCGCGCTCGGCGATGCCATCCGCACCGCCGTCATGCACGACACCGGTCTCGCCCTCCGCCACATCGTCCTCGTGCCTCCGGGCGGCGTCGAGAAGACGACGAGCGGCAAGCTCGCGCGCCGCGCCACCCGCGACCGCTATGCCGACGCCTTCACGGCCAAGTAGTCGCCGAGGTCACTTCGCCGCTAGCGCCTCGGCGATCGCCGCCGCCGCCACCGCGTGCCCGCGAGCGTTCGGGTGCTGGGTGTCCGTGAACAGCGCGCCGCCCGCGGCGCGGAAGGCGGGCAACAGATCGAGGCACGCGAGGCCCGTTTCCTTGCACACGCCGAGGAGCTGGCGTTGCGGCACCGTGTCCTCCTCGCCGCCGCCGAGCTGATACTCCTCGGGAAAGATCGCGACCAGCGCGCGGAAGCCGCGCGTCTCCGACAGCCGGGCCAGCTCGGCGTACGCCCCGCGCAGGCGGTCCCAGTACTTCGGCACCGGCGCGCGATAGAACTTCAGGTGCAGATCGCGCGTCAGCTTGCCCAGGTTCGCTGCGGTGGCGGCACCGTCACCACCCTTCGCCTGCTCGGCGACGCGCTCGGCGACCTGGCCGAACAGCTCGCCGCGCCAGTACGAGCGGATCCACCGCAGCAGGGTCAGGAACTCCGACCGATCGACGAGGCCGGGCGTGCGCTCCTCGAGCTCCTTGCGCATCAGGATCCCGGTCGGGCTGTAGACCGGCGAGACGTCGTAGTCGTTGAGGCTCGCGCCCACGACGGCGATCTCGGGGGCGAGCGGGAGGACGACGCGCTCGAGGAAGCGCACTTCCGAGACCGCGTCGTAGCCGGGGACGCCCGCGTTCAGCACCTCCCAGCGCCCGCCGTCCGCGGCCAGCCGCCGCGCGAGCTCGCTCGCGACGGTCTCCTCCTCGCGCACGCCCTGTCCGAACACGACCGAGTCGCCGACGATGGCGGCGCGATGCACCCCGGGCGCGGGAGCGTCGCCGACGTCGGGACCGCGAAGTCCCCGGCGATTCACGCGCACTGGCAGGCCAAAGAGCAGCGTCTCCACGCCGGGACGCAGCACGTACGGCAGATCCGGATCCGGTCCGGCCGCGTACAGGAGACGGCTGTACCCGTTCAGCCGGTCGACGACGCCGAGCATCCGCGCGAGCACTTCGCCCGAGACGAAGAAGACCACGATCGAGAGCAGCACCGACGCCGCCGTCCGCCACATGAAGGTTCGCCAAATATCGCGGGCCCGGCGGGGACGCTAACGCACCGCCACGATGCCGCGCGCGACGAGCGCCTGCGCGAGGAGACCGGCGAGGCATTCGTAGCCCGCCTCGCTCGGGTGGACGTCGTCGCCGAGGAGGGCGAGGCCGCCCGCAGCCTCGAACCCCGCGGCGAGATCGACCACGTCGGGAACCGCGACGCGCAGCCGCTGGTCGAGCGCCGCGACGCGGGTCGCCGTCGGCCGCCGCGTCGGCAGGACGGTCGCGACGAGCGGCCGCATGCCGTGCGCCACGACGACGTCCCGCAGCGAGAGGAGTCGCGCGAGGACCTCCTCGACCGCCGCGTCCGCGGCCTCGGCGCGCGACCCCATGAGGTCGTTCGTCCCGAGGAGGACCACCACGACGTCGGGCCGGTCGGCGGCGAGGACCCCGTCGACGACGCGCGACGCGCTCCACGCCGCCGCCGGCAGCCGCGGCCCGATCTCGTCGAGCGCGGTCGCGAGCACGCGCCCGATCCCGTCGCGCGGCGACTCGAGCCACATGGCCGCGGTCGCCCCGCCCGCCGCGCGCCGCAGCACCCGGGCCCGCGCACCCAGCACGCGCGCCAGGCGACCCGGGTACCCGCCCTCGGGATCGACCCCGTCGCGCTCCCCGCCCCGCGTCGTCCCGAGCGTGATGCTGTCGCCGACACAGAGAATCCTCGGCGCCGGCGGATCGGCGCGACACGCGATCGCGAGCGCAGCGAGGCACGCCGCTGCGACCATCCGCCAGCACCGCCGCATCCCCGCCGGACTCCGTCGCACCGCGCCGGTTGTCAAGCTGCGCACGAGGTCGCGACCGGCGGCGCGCACCCGCCGCTTGCTTGAGCCCCGGACCGCCGCCGACTACATCGGGCGCCGTGCGTGCGAGCGCCCGCCTCGTGCTCGTGGCCGCCGCCGGCTACGCGCTCTTCGCGCTGTGGGTCTTCCGGCCGACGCCGACGACACTCGCGCACACGGTCCCCGCCTTCCACGGCCGCAGCGGCGACGTGCTCCTGCTCATCTGGGCGACGAGCTGGGTCTCCCAGGCCCTCTTCACCGATCCGCTCCACCTCTTCGACGCCGGCATCTACTACCCGGCGCGCGACACGCTCGCGTTCGGCGATCACATGATCGGCGAGGCGCTGCTCGGGCTGCCGGTCTGGCTCACGACGGGGAACCCCCTCCTCGAGTACAACCTGCTCTCGCTCGCCGCCTTCGTCCTGTGCGCGGTGGCGATGCTGCGCTACCGCCGCGCGACCGGCGGCGGCATCGCCGGGGCCGTCGCGGCCGGCCTCGCGTTCTCCTTCACCCCGTTCCGCCTCCAGCTCCCGACCTGGCTGCAGCTCCTGGTGACGTTCGCCATGCCGCTCGCCGTCGGTGCCTGGCTCCGTTTCGTGCGCGACGGACGCCGGCGCGATTTCGCGCTCTGGATCTTCTGGTGGGTCGTCCACTCGCTGATGGGCATGTACGTCGCCTTCTACTTCGCGCTCGTGATGGGCGGCCTCGCCGTCGCGGGCATCGTGCTGGCACCCACCTCCGACCGGCGCCGGCTCGCGATCGCGACGCTCGCGGCGCCGCTCGTCGCGGGACTGCTCCTGGCGCCGACCCTGTGGCCGTACGTCGTGCTGCGCATGACGCAGGGCCACGTGCGCACGCTCGGCATGGGTACGCCGTGGATCTTCTTCCTGCCCGGCCCCGGCACCTGGAGCGGAGCCCTGTTCGGCTTCGGCCATCCGGTGAACGGCGCCGTCCTCAGCTTCGGCCCGGGGCTGCTGACGAGCCTCGCCGCCCTCGCCGGTGTCGTCGTCGCGCGGGTGCGTGCACGCGACCCGTGGACGCGCTTCGTGTGGGCGGTGAACGCGGTCGGGCTCATCCTGGCGCTCGGCCTCATGCTGATCCCGATCGAGCTGCAGCTCCGCCTGCCCGGCTTCGACATGGTCCGCATCACCTACCGCGCCCTCCACGTCGGGCTCGTCTTCGTCGCCTGGTTCGTCGGCGCGACGGTCGACGCCGTGGTCGGGATGGCGAAGCGACCGGCGCTCCGCGTGGCCGTAGCCGCATGCCTCGTCGCGGCGCTCGCGCTCGACGTCGGCACGCCGCCGACCGAGCGGCGCCGGCTGCCGATCGCCGACGACCAGCCCCCGATCTACCAGGCCGTGCGCCGCATGCCGGAGCCCGTCCTCTACGAGCGCACGAACGGCATCGAGGGCTCGGCGCTCGCCATGTACCACGCCATCTTCCACCGAAAGCGCCTCGTGAACGGCTACAGCGGTTTCACGAGCCCGGGACCCGCGTTCGTGACGCACCGCCTGTTCGAGTTTCCGAGCGACGACGCGCGCGCGCTCCTCTCGGAGCTCGACGTCCACGCCGTCCTGCTGCGCGAGGCCGACGGGGCGACGCTCGATCGAAAGCTCGCAGCGCTCGGCCCCAGCGGCGCCGAGGTCGTCCACCGCGACGGCCCGACCGCGCTCGTGCGCGTCCCGTCGGTGCCGCCGCGAACGTCGCCGCCGGCCATCGTGCTGCCCCGCGCCGGCTGGCGCCTCACGGCGAGCGACGCCGAGGGCGCGCTGCCCGCCGTCGTCGACGGCGATGCGGCGAGCGTCTGGCGCGTCGTCGCCGAGCGCCCGAGGATTCCGTGGCTCATGATCGATCTCGGCCGCGTCGCACCGGTCGCGGGTCTGCGGGCCGTGTCGGGCGCGCCGGACGCGCCCGGCCTCTACCTCGCCGACATCGAGACCTCGCTCGACGGCGACAGCTGGACGGCCACGAGCGCGCGCTTCGATCCCGAGTCGTTGCAGATGCTCTTCCAGCGCCCGAGCGAGATGCGGCGATGGGAGGCGCGCTTCGCGCCGCGCGATGCGCGCTTCGTGCGCCTCACCAATCCGCGGCTTGCCTTCTGGGGCGCCGCGTGGGAGATCGCCGAACTCGACGTGCTGACACCGGCTGCAGGGTCGGCGCCATGAGCGGGCGCGACCTCCTCGTGGTCGTGCCGACCTACAACGAGCGCGACAACCTGCCCGAGCTGGTGGACGGCATCCGCGCGAACCTGCCCGGCGCGCACGTCCTGGTCGTCGACGACGGCTCGCCCGACGGCACGGCCACGGTGGCCCGCGAGCTCGGCGCCCGCAACGGCGACGTCGACGTGCTCGAGCGCGATCGCCCGCGCGGCATCGGCAGCGCGTACCGTCACGGCTTTCGCGCCGGTCTCGAACGCGGCTACCGGCGGTTCGTGTCGATGGATGGGGACCTCTCGCACGAGCCGAAGTATCTTCCCGCGCTGGTCGGGGCGAGCGAGACCGCCGACTTCGCGATCGGCTCGCGCTACCTGCACGGCGTGTCGGTCGTCAATTGGAGCCTCGGGCGTCTCGCGGCGAGCGTCGGCGCCAACGCCTACGCGCGCACCGTGACCGGGCTCCCGGTGCGCGACTGCACGAGCGGCTTTCAGTGCGTGCGGCGCGAGGTACTCGAGGCGATCGGCATCGACGGGCTGCGACGCGATGGCTACGCCTTCTTGATCGAGTTCAAGTACCGGGCATTTCGCCGGGGCTTCCGCTTCCAGGAGGTACCCATCGTCTTCGTCGAGCGCCGCTCGGGCATCTCGAAGAACGGCATCCCGAGCGGGGTGAAGACGATGTGGGCGGTGTGGGCGCTACGCTTCGGCGCCGGCTGATCGCGGCTCTGCTAGTCGCGACGGCGCTCACCGCGGCCGCCCTGCGCTCGGACACGATCGTCCAGCCGGCACCGCTCGTCGCCGACGGCATGGTGCTGCAGCGCCACACGATCGTCACGATCGCGGGTCGCGGGCGGCCGCGCTGGCCGGTCGTCGTCGCCGGCTCGTGGGGCACGCTCGGTCTCGCGCTCGCGGATGCCGACGGCGCCTGGCGGGCGACCCTGCGCACGCGCGGCGCGGGCGGTCCGCACCGCGTCTTCATCTGGGCGGGCGGCACGCAGGTCGTGCACGACGTCTTCGTCGGCGAGACCTGGCTCTGCTCGGGCCAGTCGAACATGGACTACACGGTCGCCGCCACGGGCGCCGACCCCGACCCACCCCTCCCCCCGGATGCGCCACCGATCCGGCTCTTCACGGTCGAGAAGGCCTTCGCCGACCTTCCGCGCACCGCGTGCGGGGGCACGTGGCGCGCGGCGACGCCCGAGGCCATCGCCGACTTCTCGGCCGTGTGCTGGTCCTTCGGGCACACGCTGCACGCCGCGCTCGGGGTGCCGCTCGGCCTCGTCGCCGCATCGGTCGGGGGCAGCGAGAGCGAGCTGTGGACGAGCGAGCGCGGCCTCGGGCGCCTGCCGGACCTTCGCGCGCGCCTCGGACAGTGGCCCGACGCCGTGCGCCGCTACGAGGTGGACTACGGGCAATGGGTCTCCGAGGTGGAGAAGCGCGACACGGGGTGGCCGGGGTGGTCGGCACCGGGTCGCGGCGACGACGCCCAGTGGCGCGAAGCGAAGGCGATGCTGGTCGCGATCGGCGACGAGATCACGCCGCAGGTTCCTGCGGGCGCCGTGTGGTTTCGGACCACCTTCGAGGTCCCGGCCACGCTCGCCGGCAAGGCCGCTCGCGTCGAGCTGCCGGGTCCGCTCGCCGGCGACCTCGCATGGTTGAACGGCCAACCGCTCCCGCGCGCGCGCAGCACGGACGGAAGCCGCGTCTACGAGGTCCCCGCCGGCATGCTCGCGCCGGCGAGCACGCTCGTCGTCCGCCGCTTCGCTCTCGAGCGCGGCCCGCTCCCTCCGCTCGACGGCGCGCGCCTTCGCGCCGGCGACGCGACGATCGCGCTCACGGGATGGCGGGGCCGCATCGGTCTCGATCTGGCTCGGATGCGCCCGATCCCCCCGCTGCCGCCCGTCCGTCATTCGCTGTTGTGGAACGCCATGATCGCGCCGCTGACCTCGTACACGTTCGCCGGCGTCGTCTGGTATCAGGGCGAGTCGAACGTCGCGCGCGCCGCCGAGTACGCGCGCACCTTCCCCGCGCTCATCGCCGACTGGCGCGAGGCGTGGGGCGTGGAGCTGCCCTTCTACTTCGTGCAGCTCTCCGGCTACGCGGGCTATCCGCCGCCGGGTGCGATCACCGAGCTCCGCGACGTGCAGCGCCGCGCGCTCGTCCTCTCCGCAACGGGCATGGTCGTGACGACGGACATCACGACCGGCCCCGACATCCACGACATGGACAAGGTCGAGGTCGGACGCCGGCTCGCCCTCTGGGCTCTCGCAACGACCTACGGACGCACGGAGGTCGTCCCTTCCGGGCCACTCTACCAAGGCATCGATGTCCTCGACGGGGCGATCCGGGTGCGCTTCGCCTGGGCGGGGGGTGGGCTCGTCGGCCGCGCCGAGCCGCCCTCCGGATTCGAGGTCGCGGGCCAGGATCGCCGCTTCCATCCGGCGACGGCCACGATCGACGGCGAGACGGTGATCGTCCGCGCGAGCGAGGTGCCGGCGCCGGTCGCGGTCCGCTACGACTGGAGCGACGTGCCGGCGCCCTCGCTCTTCAACCAGGCCGGCCTTCCCGCCTCGCCCTTCCGGAGCGACGACTGGCCCGGCGTCACCGACGGCGTCGTGTGGAGCCCCGATCCCGGCGGGAGCGCACGGCATTGAGCACGGCGACGGCATACCGTCGCGAGCTTGCTCCCTGCCGAGCGCTGTCCGTAAACTGCGCGCCCGTATGGCCGAGCCGCCGTTCCGGCAACCCGAGCTGGCGCAGCTCGGCTTTCGCGAGAAGGTCGGCCTCTACCTGCGCACGGAGACCACGCACCCGCTGCGGTTCGTGGCCGAGCAGCTCGTCTTCCTCCTCGTCTCGTGGGTGCCGACGACGCTCGGGGTGGCGCTGCGTGCGCTCCTCTATCCACTCGTCGTCCCCATGCGATGGCCCGTCCTCATCGAGCGCGGCGTGAGCCTTCATCGTCCCGGCGCCATCCGCCTCGGCGCGAACGTGTATCTCGCCGAGCACGTCTGCCTCATGGCCGGCGGCGAGGGCATCACGATCGGCGACGCCACCGAGCTGCTGCCGAACGTGGCCCTCGTCATCCGCGACCACCGCGGCATCCCGCATCCGCGCATCACGATCGGGCGGCGCTGCTCGCTCAACGTCGGCACGGTCGTGTTCAGCCACGGCACCACGACGATCGGCGACGACGTCCAGATCGGCCCGGGTGTCGTGATCACGACCGGCAACCACCTCTACGCCGATCCGGCCGCGCCGGTCCGCGTGCAGGGCGGCGAGGTCGCGCCGGTCACGATCGAGGACGGGGCGTGGATCGGCGCCAAGGCCGTCATCCTGCCCGGCGTGCGCATCGGTGCGGGCGCGGTCGTGGCCGCCGGCGCGGTCGTCACCGAAGACGTCCCCTCCCATGCGCTCGCGGTCGGCGTGCCGGCCAAGGTCGTGCGCTCGTGGACGCCCGTCGAACGCGTCGCGCGCGGCTGACCGTGATCGAGGCGCATCCCCATCATCGGCTCTCGCGTGTCGCGCGGCTGACGCTCCTGTGCGCCGGCGGCACGATGGCGGTCGGACTCGCGAGCACGATCGCCGCGCTCGCCGGATGGATCCCGAGCGCGCCGCCGCTCGGCCCCGCCACCGTGAGCGCGGCGCTCCTGGTCGCCGCGGCGACCATCGCGAACCTCGGCCTGCGCTTCCTGCGGTGGCAGTTCCTGCTGCGACGGGCGCGCGTGCGACTCGCGACCATGCCGGCCCTGGCAGCGTTCGTCGGCTCGTTCACGTTCGTGCCCGTGCCGCTCTACCTGGGGCAGCTCTACTCGCGCGCCTGGCTCCTGCCGCTGCCGCCCAGGGAGCGCGGCGCGGTGCTGCTCGCCTTCGTCTGGGAGCAGGCGACCAACGTGGTCGCGCTCCTCCTGCTCACGCTTCCCGTCCTCGGCGGCGCCGCGCGAGCCGTCGCGTGCGCCGGGCTGCTGCTGCTCCTCGTTCCCCGAGTGCGCCGCGGCCTCGCGCGCGCAGCGCTCGCCCTCGCGTCGGCGGCGGCGCAGCTCGTCGACGCGGAGGTGCCGGACGAGACGACCGCGATGCGCTTCGTCGACGGCGACGTCCTGGCCCCGGCGCTCGCCGCATCGCTCGCCGCGTGGACGCCGGTCGCGCTCGCCATCCTCCCGGTCGTATGGGCGATCGACGGCGCTTCGGGCCTCGCGGTCGTCGGAGCGGCCGCCGGATCCATCCTCGGTGGCGCCGTCTCGCTCGTGCCGCTGGGCGCCGGCACGGCAGGGTTCCTCCTGATCCACACCCTCGAGGGCCTGGGCATCGCAGCGGCGCCCGCCGTCGCGTTCGTCTTCCGCGCCGCGACGGCGTGGCTCACGCTCGGGCTCGGCGCGCTCGCGCTCGGGCTGCTGCCTTCGGTTCGCCGCCGCGCCGCTGCCCACGATCACTTCGACGCCATCGACGCGTGCTACGACGCGTGGCTGCCGGCGCACTACCGCGAGCACCTGGTCGCACGAAAGACCGCGCCGATCATCGAGGAGCTGGCGACCCTGCCGGCGGGTGCGCGCGGTCTCGACATCGGCTGCGGCCGTGGCTGGTATTTCGCCACCCTCGCGCAGGCCGGCGCCCAGATGACGGGCGTCGACACGTCGGGGCGGCAGCTCGTGGCGGCGGCCGAGCATCTGGGCGGCCGGCCGCGCCTCACGCAGGCATCGGTCCTGGCGCTGCCCTTCCGGAGCGCGAGCTTCGACTTCGCATACATCATCAACGTGCTGCACCACGTGGCGCCGCCGGCGGCGCAGCAGGCGGCGCTCGCCGAGATCGCGCGCGTGGTGCGACCCGGGGGGCGGGTCTTCGTGCACGAGATGAACGTGCGCAATCCCCTCTTCCGCTTCTACCTCGGCTACGTGTTCCCGATCCTGAAAGGCATCGAGGAGGGAACCGAGTACTACTTGGATCCCCGCTCGATGGACGCGACGCCTGGGCTCCGCCTGCGCGCGGTCCGCTACTTCACGTTCGTGCCGGACTTCGTGCCGGCGCGGCTGCTGGGGCTGCTCGCCCAGCTCGAGCGCCGGCTCGAGCGAAGCGGCCTCGCCCCCTATGCGGCCCACTTCGTCACGGTGCACGAACGGACGTGATACGCGGGGCGGCCCAGCCGGCGAGGTTCGGGTCGGGCGGCGCGCCGGCCGCGCCTTCCAGGCGCAGGACGAGCCCGATCGGCGTGCCGGCCCAGGGCGTCAGATCGACGTCGATCGGAACCCAGCGGCGGTCTTCGGGACGCCGGAGCGGATCCAGATCGACGTGCGCCGCGTCCACCGGCGCACCCTCACCCCGCTCGATCACGACCCGGCAGCGCACCGGCGGCAGCCACGTCTCGCCGAAGCGCTCCGGATCGATGCCGCACGCCGCCTGGAAGTGGTCTCCGGCCGACGCGGTGAGCGGGTAGCGCACCGTCACCGCGCCACCGGGAACGGTCGACATCGCCAGCACGTGCTCGAACGGCCACTGAACCTCGCGGGCGAGCACCGGCGGCGGCGATGTCGGCGGCGACGCGGTCACGTCGGCGTGCGCGAACGCGTCGCCCAGCAGCGAGCGGGACTCCGCGGCCGGCGGGCGCCGACGCAGCAGGATGATGGTCGCGCCGCCCGGATCGCCGCCGAACACGCGATCGATCTCGTAAGCGTCGATGAGGTGGGCGAACAGGCGCGGCGCGTACTCGCGAAAGCGCGGGAACTGGGGAAACTCGTTCGCGTTGTACACCACCACCGCATCGGGATGCCGCTCCAGGTCGGCGATGACCTCCTGGTCGCGATCGCTCGCGGGTCCGGCGGGCCACACGATGTAGTGGCGCGTCACGCCGGCGCGCAGGGCGAGGAAGTCGAGGAGCGGATAGTACGGCAGCGAGGCGAGCGGCGCGGACGCGGGCGTGGCGGCGATGCGGTCGAGCGCCTCCTGGAGCGGCTGCGCGAGGCCGGGCCGCGTGTAGAGCGTTCCGGCCGGGGCGTGCACCGGCGTCGCGTACGCCGCGGCGAAGTCGCGCACGACCAGGAGCGACGCAGCCGTCGCGCCCGCGAGCCCGGTCCAGGCGAGGCCGCGGACTACGCGCCAGCGCGCGAGCGGCGCCAGGACCTGCGCCGCGAGCAGCAGCACGGCCGGATAGAAGACGACGAGGTGGGCCCAGTCATGAGGCAGGTTGAAGGCGACGAGGAAGGCCACCGTCTGGACGAGGAGCAGCACGGCGCGCGGCGCACGACCCTGCCGCCGGCGCAGGCCCGGCAGGGCCGCCAGCACGACCGCCCACGGCGCGTAGTAGAAGACCTTCAAGAGGGCGTCGAGCACGGCGGTCTGCCGGTAGAGCGCGCTCTGGAAGAACGTCACGCCGTACGTGTCGAGGAGGATCGGCGGCGCGTAGCTGAGCACGTGGCGGCGCAGGGCCGCGTCCCGCCCCGCGAGCGGCAGGAGTGCCGGGCGACCCAGGTACTCGAACGTGCGCGCGCCGTTGAGGGGGGCGAGCACGGCTTCGCGCACGAGGTCGCCGAACGTCCCGGTCGCAACCAGGTATGCGGCCGCGGCGCCCAGCACGAGCGCTCCGCCCGACGCGAAGGCGACCGCGCGGCGCACGCGTCCGGCCGGCCCCAGGGCCAGCACGGCGAGGCCGAGCAGGATCGCCGTCGTGCCACCCGAATCCTGCTTGGCGAGGATCGCCGCTGCGGCGAGCGCGCCGCCAGCGACGAGCGCCGCCGTCCGCTCGCGCGCGAGCCCCTCGCCGGTGGCCCAGGTCGCCGCGAGCGCGAAGAGGACCGCGAGGCTCGAGTAGTTGAGCATCTGCCAGTGCGGGAACGCCCACACGCGGTAGACGATCATGGCGAGCACGATCGCGATCGCGCCGCGCGGTCCGTGCGACCAGCGCGCCAGGAGATAGACGACGCCGCACAGGAGCCCGAACACGACCGCCGCGGCCATGCGCGCGACTTCGATCGTCGTGCCGAAGACGTGGAAGATTCCGGCCGTCAGCCAGAACACCCCTGGGAAGGCGTACACCGCGACGTCCGCATACAGATGCCGCCCGCGTAGCAGGTCCGCCGAGAACTGCAGCACCCCGCCCTCGTCCATCGGGTTCACCCCGACGAGCCGCAGCGGCATCTGCACCAGCACGACGGCCACGACGACGACCGCGGCGACGCCCAGGTCGCGCCGGAGCGATCGCACGGCGCTCACGTCGCGACCCGCGCGGGCCGCGGTTGACACCTGCGCCGCCGCGGCCCACACCGGCGCCCCATGACCCGTCGCGCCGCCGCGCCGATCCTGGTCGCCGCGCTCGTTCTCGCCGCCTGCGGCGCGCCGTCGCTCGACCACGACGGCGACGGGCGCGTGACGGTCGTCTGTCTCGGCGACTCGAACACGCGCGGCGGCATCCTGTATCCGGAGGGCGACGGCTGGTGCGAGCGCCTGGGGGTGTCGCTGCCGCAGGCGACCTGGCGCACCGTCAACCGCGGGCGCAACGGCGCCACGGCGTGCGATCCCGGCCGGCCGCCCGACGGGTCAGGCGAGCCGCTCGTCGCCGCCGACCTGCTGGCGCGCTCGCTCGCGGCCGACCATCCCGACGTGGTCATCGTGGCCTTCGTCACCAACGACGTGATCCTCGGCTGCACGGAGGACGCCACGCTCACCGCCCTGCACGCGCTCGCGCGCACGATCGAGCAGTCCGGCGCCGTCCCGCTGATCGCGCTCGCGCCGCCGATCCTGCCGGAGGGTACGAGCGCGACGGTCACGGGGTGGAATGCCAAGCTGGACGAGATCAACGGGCGCGTCCGCGCCGAGTTCCCCGCGCGCCAGCTCGTCGACTTCGCGAGCGGCCTGCAACCCGCCGACTTCATGGTGGACGGGATCCACGTGCGCGGCGACGTGCAGGCGCGGCGTGCCGAGGCCGCGCGCACGACCCTCGCGACCGTGGCCGCTGCCACCCCGTTTGCGCTCACGGCTGCACCGTCGGCTCGATGACCGGCAGGCAAAGCCAGGCGCGGTCGCCTACCCTCACAACCCGGCGGGCGGCGGCGACTCGGCGGCATGGAGGGAGAGCGCGATGTGCATCGCGTTCAGACGCGCGAGCAGGTGAACGACAGCCGCCGCCAGCGCGACCCCGAGGAGTACGCGAAAAACCGAAGGGCACTCGCGTCCCCAGGCGACGAACGCGTAGCTCCCGAGAAGCCCGCTCGCAGCCGCGCCGTAGCTGAAGACGTCCCAGTTCGCGTAGTTGCCGAAGAGATTGTCCATGGTGAGGCTGAACGCGAAGACGCCGGCGACGATGGGGGCCAGCAGCGCGGCCTTCGGGTCCCAGGTCCGCTCGCGGACGAGCCGGATGAGGAGCCACGTGCCCGCCACGGCGAGCAAGAGGATGCCGACGCCGTCGATGAGCAGCCACACGTGGAGCACCTCGAGCGCGTGACGGGTCGTGAACACGTAGCCGGGCGGCAGAAGGCAGCTCGTGGGCGAGACGCCGAGCTCGCAGCTGCTCGCGGCGTGGGCGTCGCGCAGGAACGGGGCCCACGCGAAGGCCGCGCCATAGGTCGGGACCGTCGCGAGCCCGGCGGCCAGTACGCTCGTGGCGACCGCGCGCGCCAGCTCCGAGCGCCCGCCAGGCCGGCGCAGCAGCTCGGCTGCGAGGACGACCAGGGACGGCGCGAGGAGAACGAGCCCGTTGTACCAGAAGATGCCCACGATCCCGATGAGGAACGGCCACAGGGCGCTCCCCGCTCCGTCGACGACGCGCAACGCGGTCCAACAGAATACGCTCAGCATCGCCAGTGCGACCGAGCGGCTGTTCGCGACCCCGAAGCACATCTGCACGACGCCGAACGCGGTGCATGAAAGCACCGCAATCGCGAGCGCGTCGGAGCGGGTCCGTGCCAGCCGCCGCGCGCTGGCGACCAGTGCCAGCTGCGTGATCGTCCCGTAGACGGCGCTCATCACGAGGATGAGCGACGCCGGTGCGATCCACGGGCGCAGCAACGCCGCGAGCCGGCCGAGCGACCAGGTGGTCAGCAGGTGGCGCGCGTTCACTTCGCCGCGACTGATCGCGATGACGTAGAGTGGCGGATCGATGGTCGTGGGATGCGAGGGGTGGCGCAGGCCCGCGTAGGCGAAGGCGCTGAACAGGGCGAGGGTCGCAACCGCCACCTGCCACGCCGCGACCGGCCGGAGCGGTTCGGCGAGCGCCGGCCCACGCCAGACCGCCGCCACCGTCGGTGGTACGGCGAGCACGACCCCAACGGCCAGCCACCCGAGCGCGCGATACCGCCAGAGGTGCGCATAGGACCAGGTGACGGCCAACCGCGGCTCGAGGAGGTGGAGACCGAGATTCGCCGCCAGCCCAACAGCGAGCAAGCCACCGACGGCGAGGCAGCCCGTCCGGGACGAGGTCGGCCGCATGCGCCAGGCGCACGTATCGCGTCCCGCTTGAACGGGTCAAGCCGGGCTGCGACACCCGCAGCTGCTGGCGCAGCCGCCCAAGCTGATCGGACTGCAAAATTCCCGGTTGACGGTTCACCGACCGCGCAGCTAAGACCAAAGGGGCCGGCGTCATGAAGTGTACCCTCATCCGCTGCCCGCAGACGCTCAACATCTACGTCTCGGCGGCCTACGCCGTCCCCCCGATCGGCCTGTGCTACGTGGCGGGAAGCCTCCAGAAGGCCGGCCACGACGTGACCGCGATCGACCCGACCGGCGAGGCGATCGAGCGCCTGACGCCGATCGGCGAGGACGCCAAGACGGTGCGCCGCGGTCTCACCGACGACGAGATCCTGGACCGCATTCCCGAGGACAGCGAGCTGATCGGCTTCAGCCTCATGTTCTCGCAGGACTGGCTCGAAGCGCGCGAGCTCATCAAGAGAGTCCGCGCGCGCTTCCCCACCGCCGCGCTCGTCGCGGGCGGCGAGCACTTCGCCGCCGAGCCCGAGGGCGCGCTCCAGGACTCCCCGCTCGACTTCATCCTCACCGGCGAGGGCGATCGCGTGATCTGCGACCTCGCCGAGCATCTCCAGGGTACGCGGCCTCTGTCGCAGGTCGCCGGCTGCTGGCACCGCGGTCCGAACGGCGAGGCCACGAAGACCGGCGCGATGGTGCGCGAGAAGGACATCGACCAACTCCCGTGGCCGGCGTGGGACCTCGTCCCGATCGAGAACTACCTCGCGGGCGGTCACGGCTGGGGCGTCGATCGCGGGCGCAACATGCCCATGAACGCGACCCGCGGCTGCCCCTACCAGTGCACGTTCTGCTCGAGCCCGACCATGTGGACGACGCGCTGGGTGGCGCGCTCGCCGCAGGACGTGCTCGCCGAGATGAAGCACTACATGGCGGCCTATCAGGCGACGAACTTCGACTTCCAGGACCTGACCGCCATCATCCGGCGCGAGTGGGTGATCGAGTTCGCGACCCTCCTCATCGAGGAGAATCTGAAGATCACCTGGCAGCTCCCGTCGGGCACGCGCTCCGAGGCGCTCGACGACGAGGTGCTGCCGCTGCTGGTGAAGTCCGGGTGCACGAACATCACCTACGCGCCGGAGAGCGGCACCGACGAGATCCTCGTCCGCATCAAGAAGAAGATCAAAACCGATCGCATGCTCCAGTCGATGCGCTCGGCGGTGAAGGCCGGCTGCAACGTCAAGGCGAACTTCATCTTCGGCTTCCCCGAGGACACGTATCGCTCGCTGTGGCCGACGTTCGGGTTCCTCGCCAAGATGGCGATCGTCGGCGTCCACGACATCTCGATCGCGCCCTTCCGCCCCTACCCCGGCTCGGAGCTCTTCCGCGACCTCCAGAAGAAGGGCCGCATCGCGAAGCCGCTCGACGACGTCTACTACCGCCGCCTCGCGACCACCTCCGAGAACCTGCCCGGCGCGACGCAGGAGGCCGAGAGCTTCTGCGAGAACATCCCGGGTCGCGGCCTCGACCGCATGCGCGTCGCGGCGCTCGCCACGTTCTTCCTCATCTCGTGGGCCGTGCGGCCGATCCGCGTCTTCCGGCTGATCCGCGCCCTCGTCACCGAGCGGCAGGAGTCGCGGCTCGACAAGTCGCTCATCGAGATGAAGCGCCGCGTCCTCCGGAGCTGGCGCCGCGAGCCATCGCTCGCATTGGGCGAGGTGAACCCGTACTAGAGTCGGGCGCGCGGGCCGTTCCCGGCGCGCGGCGAAGCGCCATGGATCTCAACCTCGCGCGCTACATCGACAAGTGGGTGGGGCTGGTGATCTGCCTCGTCCTCTTCGCCTGGGAGCGCGCGACCCGGCGCTGGCACGGCCGGGCGATCCAAGCCCTCTCGTCGACGACGCCGCCGGCGCTGGGCGAGCCGCCGATCGAGCCGCGCCGCGTCCTGTGCATGAAGTTCTACGGGCTCGGCAACGCCATCATGCTGATCCCCGTGCTCGAGGCGGTTCGGCGGCGCTGGCCCGGCGTCGAGATCGACTTCCTCACCATGCCGGGGAACGTCGCGTTGCTCGAGCGCAGCGGCGTCGTCACCGCGGCCTACGCGGTCGACACCACGAACCTCGCCCGCTTCCTGTCCACGTTCTGGGCGGCGCTTCGCAAGGTGCGGGCGCGTCGCTACGACACCGTGCTCGACTTCGAGCAGTTCGTGAAGATCTCGAGCATCATCGCGTTCCTGTCGGGCGCGCGCGAGCGCATCGGCTTCAACACCGACGGACAGCGGCGCGGCTTCATGTACACGCGACGGGTCGTCTACACCGACAGTGACCACATGTCGGCCATCTTCGCGCGTCTGACACGCCCACTCGGCGTCACCGGACCGCTCCCGGAGTGCCGCCTCCCGCTCGCCGACGCCGAGCGAAGGAAGGCGCGCGACTTCCTCGCCCAGGCGGGCGTCGCGCCCGACCACTTCCCGATCGTCGCGATCCACCTCGGGATCGGCATGAACTTCTACCGCGTGCCGCTGAAGCGCTGGGCCCCGGCCAACTTCGCCGCGCTGGCCGACGCGCTCGCCGAGCGCCACGGCGCCGCCGTCGTCTTCACCGGTCAGGGCGCCGAGGAGCGCGAGCTCATCGCCGAAGCGCGGCGGCACATGCGCCGGCCGGCGATCGACGCCGGCGACCGGTTCAGCGTAACCGAGCTCGCGGCTCTCGTCGATCACTGCCACTTCGTGGTCGCGAACGACACCTCGGTCATGCACCTCGCGGCGCTCATGGGAACCCCGGTGGTGGCGATCTTCGGCCCCACGGCGCCGCTCCACTACGGCCCGCGCGGCGATCGGAACCTCGTCTTCTACCGCGACCTCTACTGCAGCCCGTGCCTGACCAACTACAATCTCAAGGTGAGCCGTTGCCTCGACAACGTGTGCATGCGCGGCATCACACCGGACGCGGTCCTCGAGGCGATCACCGGGCAGTATCTCGGCGAGCGCGCCACGCACCGCGAGTGGCTGGCGGGCCGCGCGCGCGGCGCGCGCGCGGCGTAGGTGGCGCGGCGCTGGTTCATCCCGGCCGCGACCTACACGGCGATCGCGGTCGCGCTGGCGTGGCCGCTGCCTCGCACCACCGGCTCGGCACTGTTCGCCCTGCCGACCTCGCTCTCGGACGTCTTCATCATCGTGTGGGCGACGGCGTGGGGAGCGCACGCGCTCGCCACCGATCCGACGCAGCTCCTCGAGGGCAACACGTTCTATCCGAGCGGGCACGCGATCCTCGGCTCCGAGCACGCGCTCGGCACGCTGCCGACGTTCGTGCCGGTGTGGGCCCTGACGGGGAATCCGATCCTGGCCTTCAACGTGCATCTTCTCGCGAGCGTGGCGCTCTCCGGCCTCGCCATGCACGTCCTCGTCCGGCGGTGGACCGCGAGCGAGGCCGGCGCGTACGTGGCCGGCATCGCCTTCGCCGCCGCACCGTGGCGGTCCAACATGTGGGCGACGGCGCCGCACATCCTGGTCACGCCCTACCTGCCGCTCGTCGCGCTGTTCCTCGGCGAGGTCCTTCGCGCGCCGACTCGGCGGAGTGTGGTCCTGGGCGCCGGGGTCCTCGCCATGCAGGTCGCGTGCTCCTACTACCTCGGCTACGCCGCGTTCGCGCTCGCTGCGGCGCTCATATCGGCCGATGTTCTCGTGTTCGGACTACGCGCCCACGCCGGGCGACTGGCGGCGGCCATGGGCGTCCTCTTCGCTGCGCTGGTTCTCGTGGCACCCGTGACACTGCCGTATCTGCTGTGGCCGCGTCAGGAGGCGTTCGGCATGCCGCTCCAAGAGACGGAGCCGTTCCGCGCCTTCGCACGAATCGCTGGGGCACCGTGGCCGCTCGCGTGGGGCTGGGCGGGACTCGGGACCTTGCTGCTCGCCGGCTGCCTTCCGTTCTGGTCCGCCGAGCGTTGGGCCGATCAAACGTGGCGCAGCCGTGCTCTCGGTTTGGGCTTCGCGGCCGTTGCGGCCCTGCTGCTCGCTCCCGGTCCGGGCGGATTCTTCGGCGGCCGCCTGGTGATCCATGACGCGATCGCGGCTTGGCTGCCGGGGTTCAGAGGCATTCGATTCACCTATCGCTTCGGCGTGCTGCTGAGCTTCGCGACGAGCGGGCTCGCCGGACTCGCGGTGGCCGATGGCATCCGGCGTGGGACGCACGATCGTCGCTCGCGCCGGGTGCTGGCCTTCATCGTCGCGCTCGCGGCCGTGCTGCAAGCACCGACATGGCTCGGAAATCGGCCCAACGCCGTTCCAATCCAAACGGGTGAGTCGGTTCCAGAGGTCTATCGGTGGCTCGCGAAAAACGGTGGCGGTGCTCCCGTCCTCGAGCTTCCCGTCGGCTACACCGAAGGGACGGTGGAGGGATTCGCGACCTACTTCAGCATCTACCACTGGTCGCCGGTCCTGAACGGCGCGACCGGCTACGGGCCGCTCTTGAGCTGGCTCCTCAAGCGCTACTGGACTCAAATGCCGAGCCCCGACGCGCTGCGACTCCTCGTCGGCTGCACCGGCGTCAGGTGGCTGATCGCGCATCCGGACCCACGCGCCCGCGACGCCGCGTGGAGCACGCTCCCCGGGCTTCGCCTGCGCGAGATCTTCCCTGCCCGCGAAGGCGGGATGGATCGCCTCTTCGAGGTCGTTGATCCCACCCCTTCCGCTTGCGCCGACCGGAGGGCGCGAGACGACGTGACCCTCGACGGGAACCCCATTCGCCACCTCGACCGCATCGAAGGCAGCCTGCGCATCGATCTGCTCCCTCGGATCGTCGTCGCCACCGTCGAGGTACCGGTGACGGTCGTGCTCTCGAATCAGGGAGCCGTTCCTTGGCCGGCGACGGCCAAGGCTGCTCACGATCGCTTCGCGGTCCACGTCGCGTGGGAACCCGTCTCCGGCGACGGGGCTCGTCCTGACGCGCTTTGGATCGCGGTTCCAGGTGATGTCGGCATCGGCGCCGAAAAGTCGTTCACCACCTGGCTTCGTCCCCCCCGCTGGCCGGGACGGTATCGCGTCGTCGCCACCGCCGCGCAGGGCGATTTCGTGCCGGTCGACCCCGCCCTCCAGGCGCCGCTGCGCTGGGAGCAAACGGTCACGGTGCTGGCGAGCCCAACGCCGCCGGCGCATGGACCGCGTACGCCACTCGCAACGGCGCCCGGTGACACGTCGACGCCTTCGGCCTCGCCTTCTCCGGGTGCGACGGGCGTTCGCTAACCCCGGGCTCCCGCGCGTCCGACTTCGGGACGCAGTACTTGCCGACTTCTCGATCGAATCGGAGCACCGACGGCGCGGATGGATTCAGCGCATTGACGTTGAGGCATACGCCCGCGGCACAGTCGGGCGCCAACACCAGGTCGTTCTGCGTGAAGTAGCTGCGCTCGATGCACGCCCGCGACGGGTTCCCTATCGAGCGGTCGACGAGGGGAAGCTCGACCACTCCAGGCGTCGGCGGGACGCTCGCCGAGAGTCGGTCGGCGACCTCCTTCTCCCGACGTAGCGGATTGTAGCAATTGAGCACGCCCACGCCCCTCAGCGTCGGAGCGTACATCATCGTCGTCACGGGCGTGTTGGAGACGAGCGCGATGGTGCTCATGCGAAAGGGTTCGATGCGCGGCAACCGGACGAGACGCACCAGCGTGTCGGAGCCGAGCGTCGCCCGAAACGACGCGGGATTCGCAGCGATGATCACCAGTGCCGGAATCGCGAGGTACCCTGTCACGAAAGCCGCAAACGCCCGATGGCGGGCCAGGATGAGCGCGAGTGCGATCGTCGACAGGAACGCGATGCCGATCTGATACCTTCCGACGACGCGAATCGAATCGCCGAGTCTCGCGTTCAGGAATCGATGCAGCGAGGGCCCGGACGAGTCTCCGAGCAGGAAGAGGAACAGCACGAGCCCGTAGACCAGGATGAATCCGACCAGGGCTCGCTGCAGGGGAGTGAACGAGCGGGGGGCGTCGGGCGCTCGTCCCGATCGCCACCGCGCGAACGCGATCATAGGATAGAACAGCGCGAACGCGACGAGCACCCACGCGTTCACGTTGAACGCGCTGTACTCCCAGACCCCATACGGACCGCGATGCGGCGCCGCTCCGACGAATCTGTAGTTCAGCGTCGGCAAGAGCTGGAAGGCCAGCAGTCGGTCCAGGATCTGGGGCTCGAATATCCGCGCCTCCGGAATGCGTGGAGAGCGCGCTTGGTACGCGATCACCTGCGCTACCTTGTACGACGCAGCCAGCAACCCCACGAACGCGGACCCGGCGAAGCTGCGCAACCCACGCAGCACGACCGGGACGCGAGCACGATCGGCGTGACTCGCGGCGCCGGTACGGGAGCGAAGCGCCATCCCGACTCCGACGAGGAGGACGAACGCGGCGAGCGCGAGTACGAGGGGAAGCAGAAAGAACATGGCGGAGTGATAGAAGCCCGCGCTGAAGTAGCTCCAGCACAAAACCGCCGTCAGGACGCCGTCTCTGGGACGCCACGAGCCGACGAGCGCCTTTAGAAGAAGCCACAGAATCCCGAGCGCGCAATAGGTCAAGGCGAACGGCACGTGGCCGTGGTGGAAGTGCCAGAGAAAGTAGTTGCTCAGAACGAACCCGGCCGACAGGAGATTCGCCAGCCCGCGTTCATTGGGCGAGCAGGGTGAACTCTCGGGCGAGCCTGCGCTGCCACCCTCGAGGATCAGCGTGAGAATGGCGCGCAGGAACCAGAAGCCCGCGATCGACAGCAACGCCACCGTCGCCTTGACGCCCCAGTACGAGCCGAGCAGCGCGACGACGAGGAAGAGCGGCGACAAGCCAAACGCCTGCGGGTCGCCGGCTCGCGTCACTCCTCCACAGAACTGGTACGACCAGAGGG
>Ga0187894_10000868_pt1 | contig 40499 bp, 39 predicted proteins | sample GBC1701081metaG_FD_136650 | JGI IMG/M metagenome (GOLD analysis project Ga0187894, IMG submission 136650) | White microbial mat communities from a lava cave in the Kipuka Kanohina Cave System on the Island of Hawaii, USA - GBC170108-1 metaG ... | reverse complement strand
TCACCCAGCAACTTCCGCTGGACGACCGCCACAACTACTCGCGCAAGTATCTGGACGACTGGGTGGCGATTCTCCTCGGCGGACGCATCGCGGAGGAAATCACGCGCGGCGACATCACGACGGGCGCCGGCAACGACCTCGAGCGCGCCACGGAAACCGCGCGCAAGATGGTCTGCGAGTGGGGCATGAGCGAACTGCTCGGGCCGCTCACCTTCGGCAAGAAGGAAGAGCAGATCTTCCTCGGCCGCGAGATCGCGCAGCACCAGGACTACAGCGAGGACACGGCTCTCCGCATCGACCAGGAAATCCGCCGTATCGTCACGGACAACTACGCCCGGTCGAAGGAAGTCCTGGAAACGCATCGCAGCGCGCTGCAGAAGATCGCCGACGAGCTGCTGGTCCGGGAGACGCTCGACGCGGAGCAGGTCAAGTCCCTCGTCGCTGGCAAGATCCTCGACGATCCGATTCCGCCGCCGGGCATGATGCCGCCTTCGCTGGACGACGCCGCGCGCCGCAAGGAGCGCCCGCCGTCCATCGTGCCGCCCATGCCCAAGCCCGTGACCCAGGAATGATGATCCGGGGGCGCGTCCCGCGCGCCCCCTCGTTCGCTTGACTCGCCGTTCCTATCGCCTCGCCCTCACCGGTGGCCGCGTCCTCGACCTCGCGGCACACACCCACGTGATGGGCATTCTCAACGTCACTCCAGACTCGTTCGCCGATGGCGGCCGGCACCACGACCCGGGCCGCGCCATCGACGTCGGCCTTCGCATGGTCGCCGACGGTGCGGACCTCCTCGACATCGGCGGCGAATCCACCCGTCCCGGCGCCGCCACCGTCGACGCGGACGAAGAACTGCGCCGCGTGCTGCCCGTCATCGACGGCCTCGCGCGGCAGACGGCCGTCCCGCTGTCTATCGACACCTACAAGGCCAGCGTCGCGCAGGCCGCGCTGGACGCCGGCGCGTCGATCGTCAACGACATCAGCGGCCTGCGGCACGACGCGGACCTGGCCGGCGTCGTCGCGGACCGCCGCGCGGCCATCATCCTCATGCATACGCGCGGGCGGTCGCAGGACATGTACGCGCAGGCGGACTACGGCGACGTCGTCGCGGACGTCGTCCGCGAGCTGGCGGACAGCGTGGCCAGCGCGCGGCAGGCCGGCATCGACGCGTCCGCCATTGCCGTCGATCCGGGCATCGGCTTCGCCAAACGCGCGTCCCAGAGCTTCGAAGTGCTGGCACGGCTGGACAACCCCGCCTGGGCGGCGCTGGACTACCCGCTGCTCGTCGGGCCGTCGCGCAAGTCCTTCCTGCAGGAAGCGCTGGGCGCCCGGACGCCGGACGACCGCGAATGGGGGACGGCTGCCGCGGTCACGGCGGCGGTGCTGGCCGGCGCCCACATCGTGCGGGTCCACGGCGTGAAGGAAATGGTGCAGGTCGTCCGCGTCGCGGATAAGATCAGGTGGCTTCGCGAGCCGTCGTAACCTATGGAGCCTCTTGCCACCCTCATCCGCCGTGCCAACGTGACGTGGTGGGATGTCCTCGACATCCTCATCGTCGCGTTGCTGATCTATGAGTTCCTGAAACTCATCAGAGGCACGCGCGCCATGCAGATGGCGCTGAGCTCCGGCCTGATCGTGCTCCTCTTCTTCGCGTCCAGCGCATTCCCGCTGCAGACCGTCAACTGGCTCATTCGCAACATGGTGGGCTACGTCGTCTTCGCGGCAATTGTGCTGTTCCAGTCGGACATCCGCCGCGCGCTCGCGCACTTCGGGCGGACGCCGTTCTTCCGCCTGCTGACGAGGCCGGAGAACGACGCGGAAACGATCGAAGAGATTGTCGTCGCGGCCAAGATCCTGGCGGACAAGCGCGTGGGCGCGATCATCGTCATCGAGCGGGAGATCGGCCTCCGGAACTACATCGAGAGCGGCATCCCGCTGGACGCGGAGATGTCCTACGATCTGCTCGTCTGCATCTTCCAGCCGACGGCCCCGCTGCACGACGGCGCGGTGATCGTCCAGGAAGGCCGCGTCGCGGCCGCGTCCTGCTTCCTGCCGTTGACCGTGCAGCCGACCTTGAGCCGCGAGCTGGGCACGCGTCATCGCGCGGCGATCGGGCTCACCGAAGAGAACGACGCGGTCGCCGTGGTGGTGTCCGAAGAGACCGGCAAGATTTCGCTCGCGCAGGATGGACACATCGAGCGCGAGCTGACGCCGGAGGAGCTGCGGACGCGGCTGCGCGCGCTGGTGGTCCAGCGTCGCGCGCCGGTGGACCGGCAGGCGGAACCTGTCGGCGGCGACAACAGCTAATGGCCTATCATCCGTTCCGTCATCTCGGCCTGAAATTCATCTCCATCGCGCTCGCGGTGCTGATCTGGCTGGTGGTGTCGGATCAGCAGCTGGTGGAGCGCAGCGTGCGCGCGCCGCTGGAGTTCCACAACGTGCCGGAAGGCCTGGAGATCGTCGACGATCCGCCAGAGACGATCGACGTGCGGCTGCGCGGGACGTCGAGCGCGCTCGCGCGCCTGCTGCCGGGCGAGGTCATCGCGGTGTTGAACCTGCAGAACGCGCGCGTCGGCGCCCGCCTGTTCCACCTGCAGACGGACCAGGTGCGCGTGCCGTACGGCGTCCAGGTCTCGCAGGTGACGCCGGCCAGCGTGCCGCTGACGTTCGAGCTGACGGGATCGCGGCTCGTGCCGGTCGTCCCCGGCGTCGAAGGCGAGCCGGCGCCCGGCTTCACGGCCGGCCGCATCTCGTCCGAGCCTGCCGTCGTCGAAGTCATCGGGCCGGTCAGCCGGCTGCAGCAGTTGAAGCACGCCATCACCGAGCCCGTCGTCATCACGAAGGCGACAACGACGGTGCGGGAGCGGGTGGCGATTGGCGTGACGGACGAGCGGCTGCGGCTGCGCGAGCCGCGGATGGCGGTCGTCACGGTGGAGATCACGCCGACGGCGACGGAAAAGAACCTGTCGCAGGCCGCGCCGGCGGGGTCCGGCGTCCGCCTGCGGCCCTGAGACCTGCCGACGCTGACACCTGCGGACGGCGTACGTGCGGCGATCGCGAGCTGGACGATTGTGGGCAATGAAGGCTGGGCGATGAAGGAGAGGATGCGCGTGTCTGTTGAAAGCGGCGGGATGAGGGCGGCGTGGGGCGGCGAAGGACGGCGGCGGGCATGAGCGCGCGCCTGTTCGGCACGGATGGCGTCCGGGGCACCGCGGGACAATTCCCGCTGGACGAGACGACGATTGCGCGCCTGGGCGCGGCGCTCGTGCGGGTGCTGCCGCACCGGCATTCGGGGCGTGTGCTCGTCGGACGCGACACGCGCGAATCGGGCGAGTGGATCGAGCGCGCGCTGGCGCGCGGGCTGGCGGCAGGCGACGCGCGGCTGGTCAGCGCGGGCGTCGTGCCGACGCCGGCCGTCGCCTATCTGACGCGATCGATGGACGTCGACGCGGGCGTGGTGATCTCGGCATCGCACAATCCGTTTCAGGACAACGGCATCAAAATCTTCTCGGCGCGCGGCGAGAAATTCGCCGAAGGGGAAGAGCGCGCGATCGAAGCGCTGCTCGCCGATCCGGCGTTCGCGCAGCAATTGCCGGCGGACGCGCCGGTCGATCGGCAGGATCTCGTCGAGGCCTACCTCGCGCACGCGCACGAAGCGCTGCCGGACGCGTCGGCGTTCCGCGGCGCGCGCGTGGCGCTGGACTGCGCCAACGGCGCGACGACGACCGTAGCGCCGCGGCTCTTCCGCGAGCTGGGGTTCGACGTCACCGTCATCGGCGGCGAGCCGGACGGTCGCAACATCAACCTCGCGTACGGGTCCACGCATCCGGAGGCGCTGGTCGATCTCGTCCGCACGAACGGGTTCCGGCTGGGCGTGGCGTTTGACGGCGACGGCGATCGCGCGATCCTGGTGGACGCGGACGGCCGGCTGGTCGACGGCGACGCCGTCCTGCTGCTCAGCGCGAAGCACATGAAAGCGCGCGGCCGCCTGAAGGGCAACGCCGTCGTGGCGACCGTCATGAGCAACATCGGCCTGGAGATCGCGATGCGCGACGCGGGGATCGAGCTGGTCCGCTGCCCGGTCGGCGACAAGTACGTGATGGAAGAGATCATCAAGCGCGATCTCTCGCTGGGGGGCGAGCAGTCGGGTCACGTCATCTTCTCCGACTACCTGTACACGGGCGACGGGATCGTCACGGCGCTGTCCGTGCTGCGGACGATGGCGGAGACGGGGCGGGAGCTGAAGGACCTGGCAGGCGAGCTGGTGACGTACCCGCAGGTGCTGGTCAACGTCCGCGTGCGCGAGAAGCGCGAGCTGGCGAGCGTACCGGAGATCAAAGCGGTCATGGACCGGGTCGAGCGGCGTCTCGATGGCCGCGGCCGGCTGCTGGTGCGATACTCGGGGACGGAGCCCTTGCTGCGGATCATGATCGAGGGCGAAGATCAGACGGACATCCACGCCTGGGCCGAGGAGATTGCCGTCTCCGTCCGGCAGGCGCTCGGATAAAGTAGAGGATCCCGCCGGCAGGCGGATCGACCGGCGGGGCGGGACGGACGTGCAGACGAAGCTCAGTGTCAATGTGAACAAAGTGGCCACGCTGCGCAACTCGCGCGGCGGCGGCGTGCCGTCGGTGCTCGACGCCGTCGCGGTCTGCGTCGAGCTGGGTGCGCCGGGCATCACGATTCACCCGCGGGCGGACGCGCGGCACATCACGCGTGCGGACGCGCGGGACATTGCGCGCGCCCTCGCGCCGCTGCGCGGCCGCGTCGAGTACAACATCGAAGGCGACCCGCGGCCGGACTGGATCGAGCTGGTACACGAGCTGAAGCCGGATCAAGCGACGATTGTGCCGGTCCTCCCTGGCGAGATCACGAGCCAGGCGGGCTGGACGCGCGACAATGCGATCGAGGCGCTGCCCGAGGTGATTGCGCGCTTCAAGCAGGACGGGATTCGCGTCAGCCTGTTCATCGATCCGGTGCTCGAGGTCGTCGAGTGGGCGGCAACGACGGGCGCGGATCGCGTCGAGTTGTACACGGAGCCGTTCGCGCGTGCGTACGAGCGTGGGCCGGCGGAGGCGCAGGCGAGCTTCGACCGGTACGCGGCCGCGGCGGAGCGTGCGAAGGCGCGCGGTCTGGGTGTCAACGCGGGGCACGATCTCGATCTCGATAACCTGACGATGTTCCGGACGTTGCCGAACCTGTTGGAAGTGTCCATCGGGCACGCCCTGATCAGCCGCGCGGTGTTCGTGGGGCTGGGTCGGGTCGTGCGTGAATATCTCGACGTGCTGGCGGCGGGCGGACCGTCGCGGCAGGAGAAGCGGGCATGAAGCGCGAATCACTCGTTCTCGGTCTCGCGGGCGTCTGCTTCGGCGTGTTGATTGGCTGGATCATCGGGACGCAGTCGCGCGGCACCAGCGCCGCGCCCGCGCCGCAGGTCGTCGCCGCGCCGCCGTCGAACGTGCAGAACGCGCCGCCGCAGGCGCCGCCGCCGTTCAACGAGGCGCGCGCGCAGCAGTTGACGACGCAGGCCGCGCAGGCGCCGCGTGACGCGCGCGTGCGGGCGGAGCTGGCGAATCTCTACTTCGACGGGGAGCGCTATCCGGACGCCATCAAGTGGTACGAGGCCGCGCTCGCGCTCGAACCGAAGAACCCGGACGTCAGCACCGATCTTGCGGTCGCCTACTACTACACGAATCAGGTCGATCGATCGCTGCAGCAGTTCGAGCGGTCGCTGCAGGCGGATCCGAATCATACGAAGACGCTCTTGAACCTGGGCATGGTCCGCGCGTTCGGCAAGCAGGACCTCGCCGGCGCGTCCGAGGTGTGGCAGCAGGTGGTGCGTCTCGCGCCGCCTGACAGTCCCGAGAGCCGCGCGGCCCGTCAGGCGCTCGAAAGTCTGAAGGCCGCGCATCCAGGAACCGGTCCAGGCGCCGCCGCGCCGCCCAAAGGCGGTGCGTAATGGGCTGGGTCGTCCGCTTCGTCCTCTTCCTCGTCGTCGTTCGGCTGATCTGGCTGTTCGTGCGCGGCCTGCTGCAGGGGCTGGCGCCGGAGGAAGCACGCGAGCGGAAGGCGCGGGCCGTGCCGCTCGTGCGCGATCCGGTCTGCGGCAAGTTCGTCGTCCGCGCGCGCGCCCTGACGTCGGGCACGGGCGAGTCTACCCAGTATTTCTGCTCCGAGCAGTGTCGCGACCACTACGCGCGGCATACGTGACGAAGTCGTCAGTTGTCAGTCGTCAGTTTTGAGTAGGATGCTGGTCGCACCGCTCACTATCTGAAAACCGAGAACTGAACACTGAGAACTGATCACTGACGACTGACGACTGTTTCCCATGACCGTTGAAGAAACCCTCCGTGCCGACATCGTCGAGGTCGGCCGCCGGCTCTACGCGCGCGGCTACGTCGCGTCGAATGATGGCAACATCAGCGTCCGGCTCGACGCCGATCGCATCCTGACGACGCCGAAGAGCGTGTCCAAGGGGTTCATGACCCCGGACATGATGGTGGTCACGGATCTGGCCGGCAAGAAAGTCGCCGGGGAACGCGATCCGTCGTCCGAGCTGAAGATGCACCTCGCGGTCTACGAGCACCGGCCGGACGTGCGGGCCGTCGTCCACGCGCACCCGCCGCTCGCGACGGGGTTCGCGGTGGCGGGCATCCCGCTGGACAAGGCCGTACTCGCGGAGGTCATCACGACGCTCGGCTGCATCCCCATCGCGGACTACGCGACGCCGTCGACGACGGAGCTGCCGGACGCGGTGCGGGCGTACATCAAGGCGCACGACGGGCTGCTGCTCGCGAACCACGGCGCGCTGACGTGCGGACGCGATCTGTTCGGCGCGTACTACAAGATGGAGACCGTCGAACATTTCGCGAAGATCAGCCTCGTGGCGCGGATGCTCGGCGGCGAGCGCGTCCTCTCGCGCGACGAAGTAATGCGGCTCCAGGCGCTGCGCGGCATGTACGGGATCGCGGCGCCCGCGCCGATCTGCGCGGACGCGAACGACCCGGCGCTGGCGGACCGCAGTTGTCAAGTGGTGCAGGCGCCCGTGACCGACGGCGCCCGGCTCGTGCCCGATCAGGCCTTGCGCCAATCACTAACCGGGGATGCGGAAATTCGGCTAACATACCGCGAGTTGTCCGCCCTGATTGAAGACGCCATCCGGCACGTCGCCGCCAAGGGCTAAGCCAGACCGAGCCAGACCAGGCGAGACGAGACCGGACGAGCACAGGCTCAGGCCGGATGACACGCTACGTGCGTCGCACACCGAGAGAGTGGAGGCATTCCGATGGGTGAAGCGTTAGGAATGGTCGAGACCAAAGGGCTCGTCGCGATGATTGAGGCCGCTGACGCCATGGTCAAGGCCGCAAAGGTCACGCTGGTGGGCTGGGAGAAGATTGGCGCCGGCTACGTGACCGCGATCGTTCGCGGCGACGTCGCGGCCGTCAAGGCCGCCACGGACGCGGGCGCCGCCGCCGCGCGCCGCGTCGGCGAACTGGTCTCCGTCCACGTCATCCCGCGGCCCCACAGCAATCTCGAAGACGTGCTCCCCATCGGGAAGGCGTCGAAGGGTTAATCCCCGCCGATGATCCTGGCCCGCATCGTTGGAACGGTCGTCGCCACGCGGAAGGACGAGCGGCTCGTCAGCAACAAGCTGCTGCTCGCTCGTCCCGTCGATCCCCACGGGAAGCTCGATGGCAACTATCTCGTCGCCGTCGACACCGTGGACGCCGGCTTCGGCGAGACCGTCCTCATCGTCAGCGGCAGCTCCGCCCGTATGGCCTCCGGCATGAAAGACTGCCCGATCGACGCCGCCATCGTCGGCATCGTCGACACGGTCACCGTCAAGGACCCGCCCGCCTGACGCGTCCGCCCGCGCGCCGCGCGGGATCGGCCGCGCAGGAACAGCCGCATAGGCACAATCGGGACGCGCTCATCATGCAGCTCGCCAAGGTCCTCGGAACCGTCGTGGCGTCGCACAAGGACGCCAACCTCAACGGGACCACGCTGCTCGTCATCCAGCCGCTCGCGGCCGATGGCGCGGCCACCGGCCGGCCGCTGGTCGCGGTCGACGCCGCCGGCGCGGGCGTCGGCGAACACGTCTTCTTCGTCCGCGGCCGCGAAGCCGCCTATCCCTTCTATCCGGTCGAGGTCCCGACCGACGCCGCCATCATCGGCATCGTCGATCACTGGACGGTGGGCTGATGCAGATCGGCGAAGTCGTCGGCACCGTCGTCTCGACGCAGAAACACGCCAAGCTCCACGGCGCGAAGCTGCTGCTCGTCCAGCCGCAGACGCCGTCCGGCGAGGCCCGCGGACCCGTCCTGCTCGCGATCGACTCCGTTGGCGCCGGCGTGGGCGAACGCGTCCTCCTCGTCATCGAAGGCAAGGCCGCGGGCGACGCGCTGGGCCGGAAGGCCGCGCCCGTCGATGCCGCGATCGTCGGCATCGTCGACCAGATAGAATGGGACGAGACGCCATCATGACCGACGCAGAGCTCAAAGCGCTCGTCCGCGATGCCGTGGCCCGCCACCTCGGCGCCGCCGCCTCGTCCTCGTCTGCCCCGGGCGCCAGTCCCGCGGGGTTCGTGCCGCTCGCGCGGCATCCCAGCCACTACCGCTACGCGTTGACGACCGGGGACGAAGCCGAGGGACCGTGCCTCATCGAGCCGGCCGTGCGCTGCAACCACTGCGGCTACTGTCAGTCCCACGGGCACTGACGCCATCCGCGGGCGCGCCGGCCGTCCGGCCCGCCAGCGTCTGCTTCTTCATCGCGTCTGCTTCTTCATCGTTCGCCTATGCCGACGTCCGACCCGCAGCGACGCCCGCGCGTCGTGGTGACTGCCAAACTTCCCGGCGGCGCAATCCGCCCGCTCCGTGACGCGTGCGACGTCGATCTCTACGACGGCCCCGAGCCGATGCCGACCGACCTGCTCGCAGAGCGGCTCGCCACGGCGGACGGCCTCGTCTGCTTCCTCACGAACCGCGTCGACGCCTCGATGATCGACGCGGCGCCGTCGCTGAAGGTCATCGCCGACGTCTCCGTCGGCTACGACAACGTCGACGTGCCCGCCGCGCGCCGCCGGAACATCGTGGTGACCAACACGCCCGGCGTGCTCACCGACGCGACGGCCGATCTGACGTGGGCGCTGATCCTGTCCACCATGCGGCGTGTCGTCGAGGCCGATCGCTTCGTCCGCGCGGGCAAGTGGAAAGGCTTCGCGTTCGACCTGCTGCTCGGCGGGGACCTGAAGGGCAAGCAGTTGGGCATCATCGGCCTCGGCCGCATCGGCCAGGCCGTGGCGCGGCGCGCGGTCGGATTCGGGATGACGATTGCCTACGTCCCGAGTCCGCGCGCGGGCGCGCAGCCGCAGGAGCAGTTCGACGGTTTCACCGCGACGCCGCTCGCGCTCGATCCGCTGCTGCGCTCGTCCGATGTCGTCTCGCTGCACGCGCCGTCGACCGCGGAGACGAAGCACGTCATCAACCAGAAGACGCTGATGCGGATGAAGCGATCGGCGTACCTGATCAACGTCGCGCGCGGACCGGTGGTGGACGAGCAGGCGCTCGCGTGGGCGCTGCGCGAACACATCATCGCGGGCGCCGGGCTCGACGTCTTCGAGCGCGAGCCCGAGATCGAGCCGGACCTGCTGACGCTCGAGAACGTCGTCCTGCTGCCGCACCTGGGCAGCGCCACCGTGGGCACGCGCACCGCAATGGCGCAGCTCGCGGTGGAGAACTGCATCGCCGTACTGTCCGGCCGTCCTCCCGTGACGCCGGTTCCCTGAGCGTTTCCTGACTGTTTTGACTGTCCTGACTGAGTGATCAGTCCGCACACGACCGTGACACGTATGGCGAAAACGTCTGCTGTTCCTGCTTCCCGTGTTCCGCGTCGGACGCCGGCGCCGCTGCCGGACGTGCCCGCGCCGGTGGCCGTCGCGCCGGTCGATCGCGTGCTCAAGCGCATCGGCGCGGCCATCCGCGCGATGGAGCTGCCGGCGATCGAGAAGATCTCCGACGAACAGGCCGGCACGGCCTTCCACGTCCTCATCGCGACGATGCTGTCGGCGCAGACGCGGGATCCGGTGACGCTGGAAGCGTCCACGCGCCTGTTCAAACGGGCGGGGACGCCGCGCACGATGGCGAAGCTCCCGACGGAGGAGATCGAGCGCCTGATCTATCCCGTCAGCTTTTACCGCAACAAAGCCGTCCATGTGAAGGCGACGTGCGAGAAGCTGCTGAAGGAATTCGGCGGCAAGGTGCCGGACTCGATGGAGGAGCTGCTGACGCTGCCCGGCGTCGGGCGCAAGACCGCGAACCTCGTACGCATCGTCGCGCACGAAAAGCCGGACAGCATCTGCGTCGACACGCACGTCCACCGCATCTGCAATCGTCTGGGCTGGGTGCGGACGAAGACGCCGGAGCAGACGGAGCTGGCGCTCTACGAGGTGACGGCGAAGCGGTGGTGGTCGACGATCAACCTGTATCTCGTCACGTGGGGCCAGCATGTGTGCCGGCCGGTGTATCCGCTCTGCGGAGGCTGCGCGGTCAACGGCTTGTGTCCGAAGCTGGGCGTCACGAAACAAGGACGCGTGAAGCCGTGATAGCCGCGCGCGGCGTCCAGTCAGCACTCGAGAGTCAACCGCTCAATTGCGAGGTGTGCCCATGAACAGCGTTCGTCTGTCCGCCGCGGTGGCGGTCTTCTCGCTCATGACCGGTGCGTGGATCGTCGCGCAGACGCCGTCCCCGCAGACCCCGTCCGCCACGAAGCCCGCAACGCCGCGCGCGGGACAGCCGCCGTCCACGCCGCGCAAGCCCGCCGGCACGGCGCCCGCGACGGCGAAGCCGCAGACGCCCCCCGCACCCGGCACGCCAGCATCGCGTCAGGTGACCGCGACGCTGCCGGCGGGATCGCCGCTCGTGACGATGGAGACGTCCAGGGGGACGATTGTGTTCGGGCTCTTCGCGAAGGACGCGCCGAAGTCGGTGGAGCACATCACGAAGTTGATCAAGCGCAACTTCTACAACGGTCAGCGCATCCACCGCAAAGTGCCCGGACAGCTCGTGCAATTCGGCGATCCGCAGACGCGCGACATGACGCTGCGCGACTGGTGGGGCCGCGGGCTGCAGAGCGGCAGCGGCGCGCCGATCGGCGTCGGCGAGATCGTGCCGGCGCATCGCTTCCTTCGCGGCATGGTCGGCCTCGCGCACGCGGGCGACGCGGCGGGCGCCGACAGCCAGATGTTCATCACGCTGCGGCCGATGCCGCAGTGGAACGGGAAGTACGCCGCGATCGGCCAGGTCACGTCCGGCATGGAGATCGCGGACACGCTGGTGGTCGAGGACGCGATCAAGAAGGTGACGATCGCCCCAGGAAAGTAGACACGAAAGCAGAGGCGGGGGTTAGAAGAGCGTCCGCGCTGGCACCGGCACCTCGGCGTCGGCCTTGGTGTCGGTCTTGATCCCGGTCTCGCTCTCTGGACGGTGGATGCGGATGATGTCGCGCACGCCGGGGTAGTGTTCGCCGAAGTCCTCGGGATAGTCGCCGGTGATGGGCTGTCCGAGGCGCTGCTTCAGCATGATCGCGTTCGCGACGGCTTTGCCCGAGAAGTGGTTGTTCGTGTAGAGATACATCTTCTTCACGAGGCTCTTCACGGCGCCGGCGATGTCGACGAACGGATCCAGCTCGCGGTCCGAATAGAGATAGTTGTAGCGGTCCTCGGCGTGCTCGTGGGTCCACCACTGCGTCGCGTTGCGGCCGTGCAGCCGGAGGTAGTAGAAGCCGGTGATGTTCGGCAGGTAGTTCTGCGCGATCGAAAACCGGAACTTCGGCTCGTCGATCTGCACCCACGCGGCCTGATGCTCGTTCAGCAGCGTCAGCGTCGACGCAATCGCGTCGCTCCAACTGCGATGACGCAGTTCCACCGCGACGCGATACTCCGCGAACGCGCGCAGCAGCCATTGCAGGTAGTCCACCGACGCCTCTTCCGCCTTGAAGCTGGGCGGGAACTGCGCCAGCAGCGCGCCGAGGCGCCCGTGCGTCCGCAGCGGATCGAGCGCGGCGCGGAACTGATCGACGTCCGCGGCCGTGGCCGCTTCGCGCGCGCCTTTCCGCTGCTCGAACATCGCCGGGTGCGTGAACTTCTGGAACAGCTTCATCGAGAACTCGAACCCGGACGGCGTCCGCTCCACCCACTTCTGCGTCGTCTGCGGCGTCGGCGGATGGTAGAAGGACGAATTGACCTCCACCGTGTCGAAGTGCTCGGCGTAGTAGGCCAGCTCGTCGAACTTGCGCAGCCGTCCCTCGACGCGCGTGGACTTGCGGACGGCCGGATAGAAAATGCCGTTCCACGTGCCCGCGCCGGAAGGATAGCTCCAGCCCGCCGTGCCGATGCGTAAGGTGTCCTCGTCCATGTCGACCTTCCCATTCTAGCGGTCTTCCCGCCCCGCGGCCTCAGCCGCCGCGAGACAGAGTAAACACCCACGAAAATCACTGTAATGGGTGTAAATGAGCTATATATTGTGTAAATATGCTATTGTGCACCTGATGAAGTCGACGTCACGGACGAAATTTGAGAAAGAGCCATTCGAGACCGTCGAGGTCAGCGGCCACGAACGTGACCGACTGCTGACGCTCGATGAGGACCACTTTTGCGACCTCAAGGCGATGGAGATTGCTCCTGCCAAGATGACGCGCACCGTTTCGGCGTTCGCGAACGCCAGTGGGGGCGACTTGTACGTGGGTATTGCCGAGGAGGGGTTCTTTGGGGTCAAGACGAGACTCTGGAGCGGCTTCAAGAATCCAGAGGCGGTGAACGCCCACATCCAGGTGCTCGTCGCGATGTTCCCGCTTGGGAGCGAATATTGGTGCGAGTTCCTGAAGTCCCCGGGGTCCACCGGCTTGGTTCTGCATGTGTCGGTGCAGAAGACCGTCCATATCGTGGAGGCGAGCGACGGGATCCCCTACATTCGGCACGGCGCGCAAAATCTTCCAGTCAAGTCGGCGACTGAGCGTGAGCGTTTGCGGCTTGATAAGGGCGTTCAGAGTTTTGAGAGCGTGCCAGTGGATGTAGACATGGACTTCGTGTCGGAATCGGAAGTACTGGAAAAATTTGTTCGAGACGTTATTCCGGCTTCAAAGCCAATGAAATACTTGCGCTCCCAAAGCCTCATAAAATCCGGCAAGCCAGTCGTCGCTGCTGTGCTCCTCTTTTCAGATCAGCCCCAGGCAGCTCTGCCCAAGCGTTCAGCTGTCAAGCTCTACAGGTACGGCACGTCTGCGGATGTTGGGACGAGAGAGTCGTTGAAGGGCGATCCGTCAACAATTGAAGGCTCACTATATAGCTTGATTCGGGCTTCGGTGGATCGTACAGCGGCAATGGTGGAGGGCATCAAGAAGCTTGGTCCTAAGGGCCTTGAAACAGTGGCATATCCGCGCGAGACGCTGCATGAAATCGTGACCAACGCTGTCCTTCATCGTGATTACAGCATTGCTGCGGACATCCAGATCCGAGTGTTCGACAATCGCGTGGAAGTGGAAAGTCCAGGCGTTCTCCCTGGGCACGTGACGATCAAGAACATGCTGGACGAACAGTTCGCCCGTAATGGTGCGCTGGTCAGAATCATTAACAAGTTTCCGGATCCGCCGAACAAGGACGTCGGCGAGGGGCTCAACACGGCGTTCGAAGCGATGAAGAAACTCCGCTTACGCCCCCCAATGGTGCAAGAAACGAATAACTCTGTGGTCGTCCACATCAAACATGAGCCACTGGCGACCCCCGAGCAATCGGTCATGGATTACCTCGAAAACCATCCCGAGATTACAAATCGTGTTGCGCGTGAGCTGACTGGTATTCGCTCCGAGAACTCAATGAAGGAGGTGTTTTACCGTCTCAGGGATAGCGGTGTCCTGGAACAGGTTCCGAATAGAAGCCAGGCCAGGAAGGCATGGCGTAAACGGCTCAACCTCGATGACGCGCCGGCGCCGCTTCCCGAGCGATAGCCTGCCTTGTGGCCCTCCAGGTGAATGCGACGCGCTCTTGTCGTCGAGCGTTAAGCACTCACCCGACTGCGACACTGCCCTTCCCGGGCCGTTGTCGTTCCGTTCCCGCCGAATCGACTACAATGGAATGTTCGGGTGCAGGCCGTCGGGCGGCCGTCCGGGGCGGGCGGGGCGCGGCGGGGAAGGATAAGGGACGCAGACGTGGCGTCCGCAGGTGCAATGCTCACGATCAACGAGATCTACCAATCCATTCAGGGGGAATCCACGCACGTCGGCGAGCCGTGTGTGTTTGTCCGGCTGACCGCGTGCGACCTGCGGTGTTCGTGGTGCGACACGCCGTACGCTTTCACCGAGGGCCGGAAGATGTCGATCGACGATGTCCTCGCGGACGTCGATCGCTTTGCGTGCCCGCTGGTCGAGATTACGGGTGGTGAACCGCTGCTGCAGAAGGACGTCTTCCCGCTGATGGCGCAATTGCTCGCGTCCGGCAAGCGTGTCATGGTCGAGACCGGCGGACACCTCAGCATCGAGCCCGTGCCGGAGGCCGTCATCAAGATCGTCGACGTCAAATGTCCAGGCAGCGGCGAGAGCGCGAAGATGCACTGGCCGAACCTCGACTATCTCGCGCCGCATGACGAAGTCAAGTTCGTCATCAAGGATCGCGCGGACTATGACTACGCGCGCGACGTCGTGTCACGCTACCGGCTGTCGGAGCGCTGCGCCGCCGTGCTCTTCTCGCCCGTCCACGGCGTGCTCGACCCGCAAACGCTGACGACCTGGATCCTCGACGACAAGTTGCCGGTGCGGCTCCAGGTGCAGATGCACAAGTACATCTGGACCCCGACCACGCGCGGCGTATAGAGAGCGTCGTGTAGCGAACGTGTAGAGACGTCGATCCTTCGTCAACACGATCGGATACAACAGAAAGACGGTCCCTCCAGCGCGGACCGGCGGATGGATCGGTGGGGTGGCGCAGGGAGATCGGATCAGCGATGAACAGCGCACGCACACGAGAAGCGATCGTCCTGCTCAGCGGCGGTCTGGATTCGTACACCGCGGGCGGCATCGCCCGGGCGCAGGGCTTCGACCTGTACGCGCTCACCGTGTCATACGGGCAGACGCACGCGGAGGAACTGGCGGCGTCTCGCCGCGCGGCCGCGTCGCTCGGCGTGCGCCGGCACATCGAGCTGGCGATCGACCTGCGCGACATCGCGGCGTCCGCGCTGACGGGCGCCACGGCGGTCCCGAAGGATCGGCCGATCGATACCGCCGAGATCCCGGTCACCTACGTTCCCGCGCGGAATACGATCTTCCTCTCGCTCGCGCTCGCATGGGCGGAGACGCTGGGCGTGTCGGACGTCTTCATCGGCGTCAATGCGCTGGACTATTCCGGTTATCCGGACTGCCGGCCGGAATACATCCGCGCGTTCGAGGCGCTCGCGCGGCTCGCGACGAAGGCCGGCGTCGAAGGACAGGCGCTCCGCATCCACACGCCGCTGATCGAGCTGACGAAAGCGCAGATCATCACGCGCGGCGTCGCGCTGGGCCTGGACTACGGGCTGACCCACAGTTGTTACGATCCCGACGCGAACGGCCGGCCCTGCGGCCACTGCGACAGTTGCGTATTGCGCGCGAAAGGCTTCGCGGAGGCGGGCCTCGCGGATCCGGCCCTTATCAATACCTAGCACCACGCAAGACCTCACAGCACCATGGCAACGATTGCTTCCCGCATCTACTACACGGACGCGCTACGCTTCGAGTTCGACGCCACGGTCATCAACGCGACGCCGGACGGCAACGGCCGCTGGCGGGTGATTCTCGATCAGACGGCGTTCTATCCCACGTCCGGCGGACAGCCGTTCGACACGGGCCGCCTCGACGACGTGTCGGTGGTCGATGTCGTCGATACGGACGACGGACTCATCGAGCACGTGACGGACGGACCGCTCACGGTCGGACGGCGCGTCCAGGGATCCATCGATCGCGAGCGCCGCCTCGATCATCGCCAGCAGCACACCGCGCAGCACCTCCTCTCCGCGGCGTTCGACCGCCTGCTCGACGTGCGCACGGTCAGCTTCCATCTCGGCGCGGCGTCCGCCACCGCGGATCTTGCGCGTGAAGTCACGCCTGCCGAAATCGCCGCCGCCGAAGCCGAGGCCAACCGCATCGTCTGGGAAGATCGCCCGGTGACGGTGCGCTTCGCTTCCGCGGAGGACGCCGCGGCCATGCCGCTGCGCAAGGAATCCGCGCGTCAAGGGGATCTGCGGCTGATCGAAGTCGAAGACTACGACCTCTCGGCGTGCGGCGGCACGCACGTCTCGCGCACCGGCGAGATCGGCATCATCGCGGTCTCGGGCTGGGAGCGCTTTCGCGGCGGAACACGCATCGAGTTCGTGTCCGGACGCCGTGCGCTGATCGCGTTCCACGAATTGCGGGACAGCGTGACGAGCGCGGTGCGGATGCTGTCCGTGCTGCCGTCCGAACTGCCGGCCGCGGTCGAGCGGCTGCAAGCCGAGTCGAAGGATCTGCGCCGCCAGGTGCGGGACGCGTCGCAGAAGCTGATTGCGTTCGACGCGGCGGCACTCGCACAGGCGGCCGAGCCGCGCGGCGAGGCCCCTGAACAGGGCCGCGCCGTGATCCGCGTCCTCGACGGCTACGACGCCGCCGGCCTGAAAGCGCTCGCGTCCGCCATCATCGAGCGTCCGGGGTTGTTCGTCGGTCTCTTCTCCAAGTCCACGCCCGTCGCCGCCGTCATCGCGCGCAGCCCCAACGTCCGCGCCGACTGCGCGGCCCTGTTCAAGGGCCTCGCCGCGCGCTTCGGCGGCAAGGGCGGCGGTCGTCCAGAGTTCGCGCAAGGCGGCGGCTTGACCGGATCGCCGGACGACATCGCCTCGGCCCTACGCGAGGCCGCCGGCGGCGCATGACGCCGCGTGTCCTCCTCTTCGATTTCGACGGCACGATCGCCGACACCGCGGCGACGATGGTCGAGATCTACAACACGATAGCCGTCCAGGACGGCTATCGCACGATCGACGCGCGCACGCTGGTCGGCTTGCGGAACCAGAGTGCGCGCGACGCCATCCGCAGCCTCGGCATTCCGCTGTTCCAGATGCCCTTCGTCCTCGCCCGGCTGCGCCGTGGCCTGCACGCGCGCATCCACACCGTCCGCGTCATCGACGGCATGCCGCCCGTGCTGGACGACCTCAAAGCCCGCGGCTACCGCCTCGCCATCGTCACCTCCAACTCCTCCGACAACGTCCGCCAGTTCCTCGACGGCAACGCCATCCGCGCCATCGACGACGTCCACGCCGACCACAATCTGTTCCGCAAGCATCGCGTGATCGCGCGGCTCATGCGCGAGCGCGGATGGAGTCCCGATGATCTGGTCTACGTCGGAGACGAGTCCAGGGATGTGGAGATGGCGCGCCGCTGCGGCATTCGCATCATCTCCGTCACGTGGGGCTACAACACGCGCGAGCTGCTCGCGGACGCGAAGCCGGACGCGCTGATCGATCGTCCGTCCGATCTCACGGACGTGCTCGCGTAACTCTGTCGCCGATCGCGTTGTCGATCGCGACACGAGTGTCCGCATTCGCATCACATCTCATCGTCCATCCCTCGTGCATCGCCTGTTGCACATGAAATCGTAAGCGCGGCCGCGCGTTTCGCGAATCTCTCTGGTCTGTCCCTCACGTAGCTCCTAACACAGAGACCGGCGATCGCATCGATCGTTGCGTCTGCCGATGCGCGCGTGTCGATGCGCGGATGCGGAGGGAGGACGACAGATGCGGAAATCCGAAAGGGTCAAGGCACTCGTAGAAGATGGCGTCAGTCGGCGTGCGTTCGCGAAGAACGCGCTGGCGGCGGGTCTGTTGACGGTCGCGGGCGTGTCGCTGATCGATGACGAGGTGCTTGCGCAGGCGGGCATCACCGACATCGACATCCTGAACTTCGCGCTGAATCTCGAATACCTCGAAGCCGAGTTCTACACGGTGGCGACGACGGGGCGGCGGATCGGGGAAGTGGGGATTGGCGTCAGCGGCTCGGGCCGCGCGGGCGAGACGGTGGGCGGCGCGCGTGTGTCGCTGGACGAGCGGACAGGCACCGTTGCATCACACATTGCCCTGGACGAGCAGGCACACGTCGTCTTCCTGCGCACCGCGCTCGGCGGTGCGGCCGTCGCGAAGCCCGCGATCAACCTCGAAGCGCTGGGACTGGGCTTTCGCAATCAGGCGGAATTCCTGACGCTGGCGCGCGCATTCGAAGACCTCGGCGTCAGCGCGTACGGCGGCGCCGCGGCGTCCATTCGCAGCTCGCAGATCCTGACGGCGGCCGCACGCATCGCGCTCACCGAGGCGCAGCACGCGGGCGTCCTGCGCCTGCTCGTGTCGGACAACGCCGTGCGCGTGACGGCGATCGATCAGTTCGACATCCTGCCGCTGATGTCGCCCGGCGGACGTCTGTTCCAGGTGGACGGTCAAGGTCTCAGCACCGTGCGGACGCCGAGCCAGGTGCTCGCCGTCGGCGGCGGCTTCTTCCCGAACGGGGTCAACGGCACGATCAAAGGCTGAGCGCCAATCGCACCAGGCGGCGGCGCACGCGACGCGGCGCGCGTGCGTCAGCCGATCAGCGAGAGAAGTGGACGAGGCGTTCGACGGCCTGTTCGGCGATGGCGTCGATGGCGGGCGGGAGCGCTTTGAAGTTGTTCGCGATGATCGAGAAGCCGAGGCGCTCGCCGTTCGCGGTCGTGAGATAGCCCGAGAGCGCGCGGACGTTCGCGATCGAGCCGGTCTTTGCGTGGACGTTGCCCGCGGCCTTCGTCGCGCGCATGCGACTCGCGAGCGTGCCGTCCTTACCGGCGATGGGCAGCGTCGCGTCGAACGCCGCGGCGTGGCGCGGGTCGCGCTGCATGCGCCGCAGGATCTGCACGAGCGCGTGCGCGGTGACGTAGTTGTAGCGCGACAATCCGGATCCGTCGCGGAGGATGTACTCGCCAGGCGCGACGCCCCACGACGACAGGACGGACTCGTACGCCTCGCGCGCGCGATCGACGTCCGTTGGCGGCGTCGCGACTGGCGCGCTCGCATCGGCCGCGGCCGGCGACGGCAGCGCGCGTGCGGCGTCGCGTGCGCCGACGGTGCGCAGCAGCGTTTCGCCGAACAGGTTCTGGCTCACTTTCATGAACGTCGTGCCGATCTGCGTCAACGGCGGCGACTGGCAGGTGAACAGGACACGGCGCGCCGCGTTCGGGCGCGGCGTCAGATCGTCGATGTCGATCGCGGGACCGCTGACCACGATGCCCTGCGCGATGAGCGTCTGGCGCAGCGCGGCGGCGAAGTACTGCGTCGGGTTCTCCACGGCCAGCGTCCGCGCGACGTCGCCTGCACCCTCGGCGACATGTCCGGTGACACGGAAGACGGTCGTGCCCGGACGCCGGTCGACGGTCAGATCCGCGTCGATGCCGGCGGCCGTCGTCGCCACGCGCGCATCGACCGTCAGGCCGCTGCCCTCCGGATCCAGCGCCGCCGTCGCCGGTTCCCCCGCGCGGCCGGGCCGCACGACGAGCCGCAGCACGTTCTCATTGAACTGCAGCGCGCCGACCGGCGCCGAGTAGCCGAACGGCAGATCGTCCCATGCCCAGCCGTCCCCCCACGCCGGTTCGTCCAGCGCATCGTCATCGCCGACCACGCGTCCATCGATGCGCGTGACGCCGAGCGCCTTCAGCTTGCCCGCCCATTCCTCGAAGACGCGCGTCCGCGATCCGTCGCGGTCGCTGATGCTCGGATCGCCGCGTCCGATGACGATGAGATCGCCGGTCAGCGTGCCGCCGGCAATAACGCCGTCCGTCGCGACGTCGGTGGTGAAGCGATAGTCCCAGCCCAGTCGCTCCGCCGCGACCGACATCGTGACGATCTTCATGTTCGACGCGGGCATCAGCAGCAGATGCGCGTGTCGCGCGTACAGCACCTCGCCCGTGTCGAACGACTGGATCTCGACGCCCCACAGCGCGTTGACGCCGGGATTGTCGAACACCGCATCCAACTCGCGCCGCAGCGCGGCGACACGGCCGCCGGCCGCTGCGGAGTCCTCGCGTGCGTCGCGTGCCGACGACGATGGCGACGCGGGAGGCGGTGTGACGCTGGCTGGTGTCGCGGATGCGGGTGCGGGCGTGGTGGGCGATGTCGTCGTGGGATGGGCCTTGGCGCAGCCGCTTGCGGCGGCCAGCGCCAGGACCAGGGAACACGTAAGGGCGATGCGCATCCGCGTCGGACCGATGACTGAAATGACGGACGACTTCGTGGAAGACGAGGCTACTTGATGTCGCCGACGGCCTTGATCAGCGCCTCGACTTCATCCGGCCGGAACTTTGCCGCGCCCGGCTCGCCCTGGATCGTCGCGTAGTAATCGGCGCCCGCCTTCAGCAGGACGATGGTTTCGATCTGCTTGTCGCCGAACGCCGTCTTGAACGTCACGGCCTCGGTGGCGCCGGCGGGGATCGCGTTCACGAACGACTCGGCGCGCAGCTCCAGCTTGCTCGCCACGTCGGCGACCTTCTCGGAATCGATCGGCGTCGGCGGCGCGGGCTGCGTCTGCACCCATTTCTCCGTCGTGACCGTCGCGCCCTTCTCGTCCTTCGATTCCACCTTCTGCCGGTCGTAGACCACGGCCGCGCCGTTGCGGACGATTTCGAGCCGTCTGGCGGTCAGGGACTTGAACGTGAAGACGTCCTTCAGCCGGTAGTCGGCCGGCGTCCGCTCGAGATCCGTGGCGAACGTCGCGTCGATGGTGAAGACGGCCGTTCGCGCCGCGTCCCTGGCGTACACCACGCCATCGTCCGCCGCCTTGCCGATCAGCAATTGCGCGGACGCGCTGCCGGCGCCGAGCGTGTAGCGGGCGACGGGCTTGTCGAGGCCGTACTTCGCGAGGTCCGACGCCGCGACGTCCGCCGCAATCATCGCGCGCATCTGGCCCGTCGCGATGCGGCCGATCGTCCCGTCGACGGCGCCGGGGTCCGCGCGCACGCTCCACGGCTGCGTCAGCCGCCAGTGCTCGCCCTGCTTCACCGCCTTCAACGCGGACGTGCCGCGGACGGCTTCATACGCATCCACCTTGTCGCGGTCGATCTTCAGCACGGCCTTGTCCTGCATCTGGAACGTCGTGCGATCCAGCGTGCTTTCGATGAACGCGGAGATCAGGAACACCTTCGGATCGTTCGCGAGCTTCGCGTAGAGATCGCCGCTCGTGACGGTCTTCTGGCCGACCTGCAGCCGCCGGAAATCTTTGTCGCCCGCGGCCTTGAACGCCACCTCGAACCGCGGCGGCTCCAGGCCGTATTGCGTCAGGTCCTTCGGCTTCTCGTCCACGACCCGCGTCAGCGCGAGCGTGCCGAGGTTCGTCGTCAGGCCCGACACCTCGGCCTCGTCCGCCGCCATCGTGATCGGCGACACGATCTGCCAATGGCCGTCGATCTTCTTCAGCGACGTCCGCTCGCCGGCGCTGCCGGTCAGGTGCAGCTCGTCGATCTTCGCCTGGTCGACCGTGAAGACCTTCTCGGTCGGTTCGACGGGGACGTCGGGCGTGGGCGTCCGCTTGGACTCGACGAAGTAGATGTAGGCGCCGATCGCCAGCGCCACCGCCAGCAGGATCAGCGTATTCCGTCCACGGCTCATGAACGGCGCCTCCACCAGTTGTTGACGCCCGCCACCAGTACCGCGGCCGGCAGGAAGACGACCGCGAAGAAGAACAGTGCGCGCAGTTGCGTCTGGCTCATCGTGATCCGGCGATCTTCGGGCTCCTTCGGCCGGATGGCGATGAGGTTCTCCTGCAGCGCGAGCCAGTTGACGGCGTTCAGGAAGAAGTTCTCGTTGCCCGCGAAGCGGAGCACCGCGTTGGACGCGAAGTCCGAGTCGCCGAGGACGACGAGCCGCGTTTCGCGCTTCGGCGTCGTGTCCTTCACCTTCTCCTCTTCGGAGCGATCGTCGTCCGCGCCCGCGGAGATCGCGGCGCCCAGCGACACCGGGCCGCGCTTGTCGCCGGCCGCTTCGTCGAAGGTCGGATCCTGCTGCGCAAGCAGGCCCCTGATGTCGCTCTCGGCCCAGCTCGCGGCGCTCGATTCGACGATCGACTGCGCCGTCCGTCCCGTCGGCGCGCTGGCCGACGGCGAGATCGCCCGCACCAGCGGGAACGTCGTCTGCAGCCGGAACCCTTCGGTGATCGCGTGCGGGGGATACGCCAGGGCGACCGGGATCAGCGGACTGCCGCCGAGGCTCACCTGATCGATCACGATGTTCTCGCCGACATCGACGCCCCATTCGAGCGCGAGCGTCTTCAGGTTCGGCATCGGCGGCGCGTCGGCGCTCGTGGGCGGATCCAGCAACAGCAGCAGCTTGCCGCCCTTGTCCAGATACGGCCGCAGGATCTCGAGCTCGCTGGACGTGAAGTCGATCGTCGGACCGGCGACGATGACGACGGACGCGTCCTCGGGGATGGCGGCTTTCTGCGCGAGCGGGAGGGCCTCGACGACGAAGTTGTCGCGGCCGAGCGCTTGCGCGATGCCGCTGTAGCCCTGACGCTCGTCCGCGCTGCCCGTGTCGCGCTCGCCGTGGCCCTGCACGAAGTACACCTTCTTCTGCGTGCCTTCGACGGCCTTCACGATGGCGTTCGTCAGCGTCTGCTCCGAGTCCGTCGTCGCGCGTTCGATGCGGTCGCCGAACTTGACGGCGATCGTACCCTGCTGCGTGACGCCGTACTGCGTCGCGACGGTCGGCTCCTTCTCGATGTCGACGTACCGCACCTGCACCTTGTTCGACGCGTAGCCGTACTCCTGCAGCCGCTCGCGGAAGCGGGGGAACTCGCCTTCACGCGCGAACACGGTCATCTCCAGCGGGTTCGCCAGGTTCTGCAGCACTTTCCGGGTCTGGTCGGACAGCGTGAATTCCTGCGACGCCGACAGGTCCCAGCGCTTGTGCTGCCGCGAGGCGACGTAGTTCAGGCCGGCGAGGATCGCGAGCACGATGACGATGCTGGCGATCGAGAGCGCGCCGTAGCGGGTCTGCCGGCGGGCGAAGAACCCGAGGAAGTCGCGCCACTGGCCGATCATGTAGATCAGGACGCAGACGAGCCCCGCCGCGGCGAGGTTCCACCACAGGTCCTGGTTCTGGGGTCTGAGGAAGCGGATGGCGACGGCTGAAAAGACGAGCGCGACGCCGAGCCATCCGACGATACCGGTGATTCTCGACAACATGGGTTCTCAGCCTCGCCAGCGTTCGCTGTCCACCGCTTTCGCGGTGAGGAACAGACCAAAGGTGATCACGCTGGCGTAGTACACCAGGTGGGTCGTGTCGAGCACGCCTTTGGAGAAGTCGTCGAAGTGCTCGAAGATCGTCACCGCGGACAGGATGGCGCGGCCGACGGGCCCCATCGAATCCTGCAGCCAGCTCACGAGCAGCAGCATCAGCAGCGCGCAGAACGTGAACACGCCCGCCACGATCTGGTTCTTCGTCAGGCTCGAAATGGCGAGGCCGATCGAGATGAACGCGCCGCCGACGAGCAGCAGGCCGAGATACGCCGTCACGACCGGGCGCCAGTCCGGATCGCCGTACCAGAACAGCAGGCTGATGGGCAGGAGCGTGATCAGCAGCATCGACGCATAGAGGCCCATCGCGCCGAGGAACTTGCCGAGGATGATCTGCAAGTCCGTCAACGGCGATGTCAGCAGCAGCTCGATCGTGCCGCTGCGCTTCTCCTCCGCGTACGTCCGCATCGTGATCATCGGCAGCACGAACAGCACGATGATGCTGATCTGGACGAAGAGCGGCCGGATGACGTTCTGGTTCACGCTGAGCGGACCGCCCATCGCCGCGAACTGCTGCGACTGGCGGACGAACATCTGCGTGTAGGCGTAGAACATGAAACCGAACACCAGCGCGAAGAGGCCGATGACGGCGTACGCGATGGGCGACGCGAAGTACGAGCGCAGCTCGCGGCCGGCGATGGCGAGGATGTTAGACATGACGGGCTTCCTCCTCGTCGGCGCGCGCGGCTTCGTCGCCGTCCGGCGAGTCGGCGTCGGCGGACGCCCGGGCGTCGGATCGGTCGGCGTTCTCCGCCGCGGCGGCCGCGGCGCGTTCTTCGGTGGTGAGCTGCAAGAAGATTTCCTCCAGGCTCATACGCAGCGGACGCAGCTCCAGCAGGCCCCAGCCCTGCGACACGACCGCGCGCGCCAGGTCGCGGCGGACGTCGAGGCCTTCCTGGCTCTGCACCTCGAAGCCGGCGATCGTCTGCCGCTGATCGGCCAGCGTCACGCTGAGCACGCCCGGCACGCCGCGCAGCGCGGCGCCGGCGTCGCCCGTGGCGTCCACCTGGACGTACAGGTTCTGCGTGCCCACGAGCTGTCCGGTCAGGTTCTCGGGCGTGTCGATGGCGACGACCTTGCCGCGGTTGATGATGACCACGCGCTGACAGGTCTGCGAGACTTCCGGCAGGATGTGGGTGCTGAGGATGATCGTGTGGTCGCCCGCGAGGCTCGTGATCAGATCGCGGGTCTCCATGATCTGCTTCGGATCCAGACCGGCCGTCGGCTCGTCCAGGATCAGCACTTCCGGGTTGTGCAGGATGGCCTGCGCCAGCCCGACGCGCTGCCGGTAGCCCTTGGACAGCTTCCCGCAGTGACGCCCCGCCACGTCCGCGACGCGCGCCTTTTCCATCGACGTGTCGACCTGCGCGCGCTGCGCTTTCTTCGGCACACCCTTGATGCGCGCGCAGAAGAGCAGGAATTCGCGGACCGTCATCTCCGGGTAGAGCGGCGGCGTCTCCGGCAGGTAGCCGATGCGCTTCTTGGCGTCGATCGGCTGGGTGAACAGGTCGAAGCCCGCGACAATCGCGCGTCCCGACGTGGCCGGCATATAGCCGGTCAGGATGCGCATCGTCGTCGTCTTGCCGGCGCCGTTCGGTCCAAGAAATCCGAGGATCTCTCCCTTCTCGACGCGAAAGCTTACGTCGTCCACGGCCGTGAAGCGGCCGTAGCGTTTCGTGAGGTGTTGAACCTCAATCACCTTGGTCAGCTCCCATGAAATGTGCTGTTGGGATTCAGGACGGCCTCGGCCGTGGCGGCAACCCAGCCACGTTCGAGCGCCCCGCTGGCGGGGTCGTCGTTGACAGGGCCCGGGGCATCTTCCGCACCGGGGATACTAATAGCACGCAAAAAACGGTGTCAATGTCTACCGGATCCCGCGCATCCTCGATTCCACGAACGGCCACGGCCAGCGGCCCGCCGGCCGCCCTATGACACACCGGTCACCCCGTCCCGCGCGATGGCCGCGAAGCCCTTGCGATGGTCGCCTGGACCGTGTCAATATATGAGCAGTTGTTCATATATGCACCCAACGCCGACCGCCAAAGTCCTCACTCCGCCCGTTTCGACGTCGGACACGCCCTCCCTGGCCGGCCCGGCCGTTCCGGCTGGACCGCTCACCGATCGCGCTGACCTCGGCCCCGCCCGAACCGACATCGGCCCCGAGATCTGTGGCGTGAAGCACGCCGCCGGCGACCCGCCCGAACAGCGCGCCGCGCTCATGAGCGAGACGGAAGCCAGCGCCCTGGCGCTGACCTTCTCGGTGCTCGGCGACCCGTCCCGCATCCGGTTGCTCGACGCGCTCTCGGCCCACGAGCTGTGCGTCTGCGACCTCGCGTCGCTCGTCCACCTGAGTGAATCGGCGGTGTCCCATCAGCTCCGGCTGCTGCGGACGCTGCGGCTGGTCCGCACGCGCCGCAGCGGACGCCAGGTCTTCTATGCCCTGGACGATGATCACATCCGGACGCTGCTCGAACAGGGCCGGCGTCACATCGAAGAAGCGTAAGGCGCGTTCATGGCTACCCCCGCCTGCACCTCCTGCGCCATCCACACCGAATCGACCTTCCGGATCGAAGGCCTCTGCTGTCACACGGAAGCCGCGACCCTCGAACGCCGGCTGACGGCGCTGCCCGGCGTCGAGCGCCTGACGATGGACGTCGTCGGACAACGGTTGCGCATCGCGTACGACGCCGCGGTGACGGGAACGGCGGCCATTGCCGAAGCCGTCGCCGAGACCGGCATGCGGGCCTGGGTCGATCAGGATCGGACCGCCCACGACCCTCATCGGTCGGTGCGATCCGACGCCGCGGCGCCGGACGGCCGGTGGGACCGTGCGCCGATGCTGCTGCTCGGCGTCGCGACGGTCGCGCTCGGGCTCGGCCTCGCGCTGCAGTTCTTCGACGTCGGCCGGCCCGCGATCGTCCCCTTGATGCTGCTCGCCGTCCTCGCCGGCGGCCTCACCACGTGGCGGCGCGCCGTGGCGTCGGTGAAGAACCGCACGCTGGACATGTACGTGCTGATGCTCGTCGCCGTCATCGGCGCGGTCGCGATCCAGGAATGGTCCGAAGCGGCGACGGTCATCGTGCTCTTCGCGATCGCGCAGCAGCTCGAACGCCGCAGCATGGACCGCGCGCGCCGCGCGCTGGACGCGCTGCTCAAGTTCGCGCCGACCGAAGTCCGCGTCCGGCGCGGAGCGGACGAGCGGCGCGTGTCGCCGGCCGATGTCCACGTCGGCGAAACGATGATCGTCGCGCCGGGCGAGCGCGTGTCGCTCGACGGCATCGTCACCGCGGGGCAGAGCGACGTGAACCAGGCGCCCGTCACCGGTGAATCGGTCCCGGTCGCGAAGGAGCCGGGCGACCGCGTCTTTGCCGGCACGGTCAACGGCCACGGCGCGTTGGACGTCCAGGTGACGGCGGTGGGCGAGGACACGACGCTGGCCCGCATCATCCACCTCGTCGAGCGCGCGCAGGCGCAGCGGGCGCCGTCGCAGGCCTGGGTCGATCGCTTCGCGCTGCGGTACACGCCGATCGTGCTCGGCCTCGCGGTGCTCGTCGCCCTCGTGCCGCCGCTCCTCTTCGCGCAGCCGTTCGCGCTGTGGCTCTATCGCGCGCTCGTCCTGCTGGTGATTGCGTGTCCGTGCGCGCTGGTCATTTCCACGCCGGTCTCGATCGTCTCCGCGCTCGCCGCGGCCGCGCGGCGCGGCGTGCTGGTGAAGGGCGGGATGTTCCTGGAGAAGCTCGCCGTCATCAAAGCGATCGCGCTGGACAAGACGGGGACGCTGACCACCGGGACGCTGTCCGTCGAGGCGATCGCCGCCGCGCCCGACGCGTCGCCCGCCGACGTGCTGCGCATCGCGGCGACGCTGGGCGATCGTTCCGAACATCCGCTCGCGCGCGCGATCGCGCGGCACGCGTCCGCGCAGGGCGTCACGCCCGGCGCGATCCACCGCCTCGCGGCGCTGCCCGGACAGGGCGCGCAGGGCGACGTGGACGGCGTCCGCGCGCTGATCGGCAGCCGCCGCCTGTTCGAGGAGCGCGGCATCGCGCTCGACGCGCTCGCACCCGCCATCGACGATCTGCTCGCACGCGGCATGACCGTCGTCCTCGTCGCGCGCGGCGACCGCGCCGCCGGCGTCATCGGCCTTCGCGACGAGCTGCGCCGGCACGGCCGCGAGGCCATCGATCTCCTGCGCGCGGAAGGCATCGTCCACGTCACGCTGCTCACGGGCGATCACGAACGCAGCGCGCGCGCCGCCGGCGAGGCGGGTCGCGTCGATACGATCGAGGCCGGCCTGCTGCCCGGCGACAAGGTGGACATCGTCCACCGCCTGCGCGCGGCGCACGGCCCCGTGTTGATGGTGGGCGACGGCATCAACGACGCGCCCGCGCTCGCGGCCGCCGACGTCGGCGTCGCCATGGGCGTCGCGGGCACCGACGCGGCGATCGAGACCGCCGACGTCGCGCTGATGGCGGACGACCTGCGCACGCTGTCCTATGTCGTCCGCCTCGGACGCGCGACCATCCGCACCATTCAGACGAACATCGCCATCGCCCTCGGCCTGAAACTCGCGTTCGTCCTCATGGCCGTCGCCGGTGTCGCCACGCTGTGGATGGCCGTCCTCGCCGACACCGGCGCCTCCCTCATTGTCGTCGCCAACGGCCTGCGCCTGCTGCGGACGCGCTGACCCGCGTCCGCGTCCGCCCACGCACGCATCCACCTCCACGAGCGGTACGCCCTTCTCGTGCTTTTCGCGCTCTTCGCGCGCGCGAATCTCGCGGCGCTGGTCCGTCTATCCCGTGCGGCACGACACATCACCACGTCCGCACGAGGAGAGAGCAATGACTGGTTCATCACACCGGACGGGACGGCGTCGCGGCAGCTTTGTTCTGATCGGACTCATGGCCGCGCAAGGGTGCGCCATCCGCGGCGCGAACGAACTGCGTTCCACGAAGATTTCCCGGCAGGACCAGGCCGGATCGAGTCATGTCTCGGTGCTGTCGGTCGCGCGCTGGGAAGACTACGAAACGGCCTTGCAGCCGTCCTTCGGGTTGAAGGCGGCGGACGATGCGCTACAGCAGGTGCTGCCGATTACGGCACGCTTCGACGACCGCACGACGGACGCCCTGGCCGCGCGGGTGCGGCTCGGCCTGCCGCGGTCGTCGTCCACCGAAACGAAAACCACGGACGTCGCGGCGGACGGGACGTCAAGCACGGTCAGCAACAAGACGGAGAAGGACGAACCAGGCACGGTGACCGACGCCGCCTTCGGCGCGATCCCGGACGCCGCGGCCGCCCTGCCGGCGACGCTGCCCATCAACGGCGACATCGCGATCGACCCGATGCGGAAGTACTGGGCCGCGACGGCGCTTTATCAGGAAGTCGCGCTGCTGAACCGGTACGTGAAAGACGTCGCGTTCCGGCATGGCCTGACGGCGAACGTCGTGCGGATGCAGATCTCGCTGCTGCCGCACCGGCGCGGCGAGCCGCTCGACGCGTACACCACGGCGTCGTTCTTCCCTGCTCAATGCGAGAACGTGTCGAAGGCCGCGACCTGGAGCGCGTCCGATCGGCAATACGACTTCGGCCCGACGCCGTTCAACTACGGTCAGCGGCCGAACGAGACGCTCGAACGATCGGAGCCGCTGCTGGTGGTCCCGATCCTCGTCACGGACAACATCGAGACCGCCTTCGGCCTCCGGTCGACGGAGATGCTGCGCGAGTACGCGCTGGGGCTGAGCGCGCTGACGGCCAACGTCGCGGCGTCCGGCGACTTCGAGAAGCGCCTGGAGAAGCTGCAGTCGCGGCTCGGGCGCGACGCGAACAGCCTGCTGACCGTCGCGCGCCTGACGGACGGCACGCTGCGCATCCGCCTCGGCGCCGTCCAGCAAGGCTCGACCACCTACGCGATGGTCCCGCAGAACCACATCGTCACGGCGTTGATCCTGACGCCGCCGTGTCCGTCCGACGATCAGGCGCGCTCCGTCCACGTCAGCACGCGGACGGAGTTCGTCGACGCGTCGAATGGCCGCGCCGTCAGGACGCCGAGTCCCGGCGAGGTCGCCGATCTGCTGGACAAGGCGCTGAAGCGGTATCACATCGACGTCAGCGAAACGGATCCGGTCGTGGGCGAGCTGCTCAGTTCCGCGGCCGACAACAACCGGCAGGCGTTCAACCTCGCGCTCGCGCAGCTCAAGCCTCGCGGGCACAACGCCTTCAGCGGCGACGGCCGGCAGTTCTTCGTGAACATCTGGCACGACGTGACGACGATTCTCGCGGCGCATCCGTATGCGGCGCTGCGGGTCGAGTTGCCGCGGCGGCGGCCCGCGGCGCTGGCCGTGCCGACGACGACGGCGTTCATGACAGACGATGGGAAAGAGACGGCGGTGCTGGAGCTCGATGGCTCGGTGGGCTTCGAGGGCCGGGAGCTGATCGCGGAAGTGACGGTCGCGGGCGCGACCGGTGTCACGCACACGCTGGCGTCGGTCGGCGTCCGCGTGCGGCCGGATCGGCGGATTGTCGCGACGTTCCCCTCGCCCGAGGCGCGCGGCCTGTGTCCCAAGCCGGCGCCGCCGGCGGGGGAGCCGACCGAGTCGAATCCGAGTGCGCCGAAGCCGACGTTGACCGTCGTGAAGGCCAAAGCGACGGTCGCGTCGCCCGCGGCAGCGCCCGCACCGTCGGACCCGGTTGCATCCACGGCGGCCGCGGGGCCCGCGTGTACGATCAAAGACCTGAAATTCGCGGAGGTTCGCAGCCGCTGGGAGCCGGCGTCGGTGCAGCCGCTGCTGCTGACGCACCGGGGCGAGATCAAATACGCGATCAAGGCGCCGCCGGCCGAGAAGACGTTCGCCGTCGCGGTGCCGACGCGCGTCGTGCGCACGAACGAGCGCGGCGATGGCCAGTTCACGCTGACGGTGTCCGCGGGCGATGCGCACAAGCCGGTGGAGAATCCGACGTGCAAGTCGACCGGGGCGAACATCGCGATCGTGGCGGTCTCCGGCGCCGACGTGCGGGACGTCGAGACCGTGCCGGCCAAAGCGGCCGTGCTGTGCGATGGCAAGGTGCAGATTCGGACGGCCGGCGTCCTGCGGATCACGTTCGCGGGCGCGAGTCCGACGGACCTGCTGGGCGCGGCGGTCACGGGCGATGCGCCGAGCCAGGTGTTCACGCTGCGCGTCGAGCCGCACGGCAAGGTGTCGCCGGCGCCGAAGACGCCCTAGAAGACGCTCCCAACGATGCGATAGAGCCGTTCGCGGCCGCGTCCGCGCGCTCACGCGTCTGCGTCCTCCGCCCGCACGGCCTTCTGGCTGTCGCGGGCGGCGTCGTTTCGGGTCTGCACGGCGATCCCGCAGATGGGGGGCGGACGCGTGTCAGGCTTTGCGGTTCGAGAAGAAGTGGCGGTCGACGAACTCGTCCAGCTCGTTCTGCGCTTCGACGCTCAGCGTTTCGAACTGCAGGCCCATCCCGCTGCGCTGATCGCTCCACGCCACGACGGCGTCCGCGTCGATCTCCTGCTTCGATCCTGGCAGCTTGAACCGGACCCGCAGCCGCGTCCCCGCGTGCAGCGGGTTCATCGTCCGCAGGCCGATGCCGCCCTTGCTCACGTTCGCGCACAGCGCGGAGGCGATGGTGTGCTCGTACCGGTACGAAATCGTCACGGAGAGCGCCACGCGCGGGCTGCCGCGGCGGTTGAAGTTGTCGGGGAACAGGTGCGGCGCGATGGCCGGCAGGATGTGTGACGGCGCGCTGTACTCGTTGATGAAGCCGGCGACGCCCAGCTCCGTCAGCTCGCGGACTTCGTCCGTGCTGGCAATCGTCCCGCTGAAGACCAGGATGGGGAAGTGTCCGCCGTACTGACGGATGGAACGTATCAGCTCGACGCCGCGCGATTGGGGCAGGCGCAGATCGAGCACCAGCAGATCGACGCGCTCGTGGCTTTCGCGTACACGCGTCAGCAACTCGCCGGCCGACCCCACAAGGACGGCCTGGTGACCCGCGTCGGCAAGTACCGCGCCAAAGCGGTCTCGAACGAACGCCGTATCGTCTGCGATGAGAACTGTCTTGGCAACCACAGCAGCCCGAGACGCGACCATTCTGCCACAGCCGCTCGTTTTCGTCGCGTTTTCCCGCGTTGCGAATGCGCAGTTCTTCTCGCTATAATCCAAAATCGCTTGCGAATCGGCCTCGGAATGCGGGCCCGGCGCGCAAGCCGTTATTGTCTTGTCTGGGAGTGGAGCGTATGGCGTCCTGCCCGAGTTGCGAGGCTGACATCGAGGTCGACGAGTTCGAGTTGGAAGAAGGGGATGCGATCGCCTGTCCGGAGTGCGGCGTCAGCCTCGAAGTGACCAGTGTGTCGCCGGCCGAGTTCGAGGTCGTCGCCGACGAGGACGACGACGAGGACGAGGACGAGGACGAGGAAGAGGATGAAGACGAGGACGAGGACGAGGAGTACGACGGGGATGGAGAGGCGGAAGAGCGAGAGGACTGGGACGAGTGAGTGACGCGGCCCACGCGTCCGCCGGCGACAGCCACGCTCTGCGTGGCGGCGCGATCGCTGTGGCCGCTTCGTCCTCCGCCGGTTCGGATTCCGCCACCGGCGAGGCCAGCCTTCCCGGAACTGCACACGACCTCTTGCCGGGGCACGACCCGCTGCCCGCTCTGGCCCTCCGTCAGAAGGAGCAGGCGCTCCGGCAGTGGCTCGCCGGCTGTCCCTCCGTGCTGGTCGCCTTCAGCGGCGGCGTCGACAGCGCGTATCTCGCGTGGGTCGCCCACGACGTCCTGGGCGATCGCGCGCTGGCCGTCACCGCGGACAGTCCCAGTTACCCCGAGCGGCATCGGGCGGCTGCGCTCGATCTCGCGCGCGGCTTCGCGCTGCGCCACGAGATCATCCACACGGACGAAGTCACGCAGGACGACTATCGCGCCAACCCGGTGAATCGCTGCTACTACTGCAAGCGCGAGCTCTACACCCGGCTGCGCGCGCTCGCGGACGACCGCGGCGTCGCCGTCATCGTCGACGGCAACAACGCGGATGACCGCACCGATCATCGGCCGGGCCGGGCCGCCGCGCGCGAGATGGACGTCCGCAGCCCGCTGGACGATGTCGACTTGGGCAAGGCGGAGATCCGCGCGCTCGCGCGCGACGCCGGCCTGCCGTGCTGGGATGCGCCGGCCTCGGCGTGCCTGTCCTCGCGCGTGCCGTATCATTCCGCGATTACCGAAGCGAAGCTCTCCGCTATCGATCGCGCCGAGGGGCTGCTGCAGGACCTCGGGTTCCGCGTCTGCCGCGTCCGGCACCACGACACCATTGCCCGCATCGAGCTGGGACGCGACGAAATGGCGCGCGCCCTCGACCCGGCCATCCACGCGCGGATTGTCGACGGCATCAAGGCCCTCGGCTTCCAGTTCGTCGCGCTCGACCTGCAAGGCTATCGGCTGGGCAGCTTGAACGAGCCGATCCGACTCCGGGCCATCTGACGTGACGCGCCGCTTCGGTCTGCCTGGAGTCGCCAGCCTGCTGGCGCTCGTGTTCATCGGCTGGCATCTGTCCAGCCTCGCCTGGTTCCCGGACGACATCGACTCCGTCAACTTCGCGCTCGGCGTCCGCGACTTCGACGTCGGCAGCCATCGGCCGCATCCGCCCGGCTATCCGATCTACATCTTCTTCGGGAAGACCGTGGCGTGGCTGATCACCGCGACCGGCTGGACGACCGTGACGCCGGAAGGCCTCGCGCTGTCGCTGATCAGCGCGCTGGCGGGTGGCCTGGCCGCGCTGCCGCTCGCGATCGTCCTGCTGCGGATCGAGCAATCGCCGCGCACCGCCCTGTTCGCGACCGTCCTGACGCTGGCCAGCCCGCTCTATTGGTTCACCGCGAGCCGTCCGCTGAGCGACACGCCCGGCCTCGCCGCGGCGCTCGTCGCCCAGGCGCTGCTCGCGACGGCGTTCGCCCGGCAGCAGGGCTGGCACGCGACCGACGCCGCCGGTGGCCAGCGCAGCGTCGACGCGGCGGCGCTCGTCGACACCGGCCGCCTGATCGTCGCCGGCGCGTTCGCGGCCGGTCTCGCCGTCGGCATGCGGTCGCAGTCGCTCTGGCTGATCGCGCCGATGCTCGCCTTCATCCTCGTCGACCGCGCGGGCCGCGGCGCCGCGGGCGCGCTGCTCGGCAGCGTCATCACCTTCGGCTTCGGCGTCCTCACCTGGCTGGTCCCGATGGTCTTCGCGACCGGCGGCCCCGCCGCGTATCTGCGCGCGCTGACGTCGCAGGCCGGCCAGGACTTCGAAGGCGTCGACATGCTGATCCTCAGCGATCGGCCCGTCCGCCGGTTCGCGCTGAACCTGTGGCAGACGTTCGTCACGCCGTGGGTCGACCCCTATCTCGCCGCGTTCGTGATCGTCTTCGCGATCATCGGGACGGTCATCCTGCTGCGCCGGCCGGACAGCCGCCGCGGCCTGATCCTGCTGACCGGCCTCTTCGGCCCGTATGCGCTGTTCCACCTGCTGTTCCAGGAGAACGCACACACCCGCTACGCGCTGCCGCTGATGGTGCCGGTGGCCTATCTCGCCGTGCGCGGCATCGGCACGACGCTCGGCCGCTTCAGCCCGGTGATCGTGTCCGGCATCGCGGTGACGTCGCTGTTGATCGTCGCGCCCGCGCTGACCGAGTACGGCCGCAGCGAGAGCCCCGCCTACCAGATGCTCCTCGACTTGAGGCGCATCGGCGCGCGGAACGCGTCCGCGGGCGACCCTACTCCTGTCGTGGCGATGCACCGCCAGATCTTCACGGAGATCCGGCGGACGCGGGAATGGATCGGGCCGGAGCAGTTCCCGTGGGAAACGTTCGACGCGCCGCGCGGACACGAGTGGCTGGAGCCCGTGAAGTACTGGTTGAAGGGCGGCGAGGCGCCGGTGTGGTTCTTCGCGGTGCCGAAGCGGACGGACCTCGCGCTGATCGCGCCCGGCCCGACCCCGCCGCGCGCCTATCGCTGGGCGCCCGCGGCGCGCATCCTGATGGGCGGCGTCCGCCCCGACATCATCGACTGGTATACCTTCGAGCGGCCCGACTGGTTCCTCGGGGAAGGCTGGTCGCTGACGCCGGAAACGGCCGGCATCGCCGGTCAGGACGGCAAGGGCCCCGCCACGTCCGGCTCGGTGGGCTACGTCCGCCGCCGGCCCGACGCGGTCCGCCTGATGATCGGCGGCCGGAATCTCGGCGCGGCCGGCGATCCGGTCGTCCGCTTCGACGTGTTCATCGATCAGCGATCGATCGCGACCTGGGACGTGACGCCGGCGCCCGGCTTTTTCCTGCGCGAGATCCTGCTGCCCGAAGGCGCGCTCGCGGGCGCCGACGCCTTTGCGCGCTTGACCGTGCGGGCGGCTTCGGGCGACGGGCGGCCCATCCGCGCGTCGGTGGAGCAGTTCAACCTGCGTCCGCTGTCGCAGCTCATGTTCGGCTTCGATACCGGCTGGCACGAGGCGGAGTACAACCCGACCACCGGCCTCGCGTGGCGCTGGTCCAGCGATGCGTCCACGGTGCGCGTCTGGCCGACCGATCGCGATGTCGTCGTGCACCTGCGCGCCGAGTCGCCGTTGCGGTATTTCGACGAGTCGCCGACCGTGGAGCTGCGCGCGGGCACGCAGGTCCTCGGACAGATACGGCCGGAAGGCGAGATTTCCTGGTCGGTGCGCGTCGACGCGGCCACGCTCGCGCGCGCGGAGGGACGTCTGACGCTCACGACCGGTCGCGTCTACGTGCCAGCGGAGCAGGAGCGCCGCAGCACCGATCGCCGGCGCCTTGGTCTTCGGGTATTCGAGTTGCAGGTGCGACCTGCCGATAACCCGTAAAGAGACCAGCATGCGTTGACAGCACGGCAGAGGCGTCTATACTTTCTTCGGGCTCGCGTCGCAGCACGACGGCACTCCGGCCGCATCAGCGAGCGGCCTCAGCACGAGGCTTCATCCGCCTGTCTGTGTCACCCCTGCGAGGAGAACTGACTGATGTTGCGTCACCGTTCGATGACCCTGGCGCTCTGCCTTTCGGCTGTCATTGCCGTCTCGGCATGCGGCAAAAAGAAGCCCGCGACGGCTCCAGCGCCGCCGCCACCGGCTCCGGCCACACGGCCCGAGACACCGCCTCCGCCGCCGCCCCCACCGGCCCCGGCCGCGCCCGAGACCAGGCCGCTGACTGAGGAAGAGCTCTTCGCCAAGATGACCCTGGACGAGCTCAACGCGAAGAAGCCGCTGGGCGACGTGTTCTTTGCCCTGGACAGCTCGGACCTGACCGAAGAAGGCCGTGCGGCGCTGCAGAAGAACAGCGACTGGATGAAGAAGTGGGGCTCGACGCGGGTCAGCATCGAGGGACACTGCGACAACCGCGGCACGCCCGAATACAACCTCGCGCTCGGTGAACGCCGCGCGATCACGGCGAAGAACTACCTGGTGAGCCTCGGCGTGTCCACCGATCGCGTCGCCACGGTCAGCAAGGGCGAAGAACAGCCCTTCTGCGCCGACGAGAACGAGACCTGCTGGCAGCAGAACCGCCGCGGCCACTTCCTCGTCACGGCGAAGTAACGCCCACGACGCATCCGCGTCGACCGTACGCATCAAGGACCGCGTCCCCAGTCGGGGAACGCGGTCCTTTTTCTTTTCCAGGATGAGGGTTCCGGGCGTTTTACGATCCGACCGATGTCTCGATCTCGCGAATGAGCGCCTCGGCGGCCGCGCGCGGGTCCGACGCCTTCAGCACGGGACGTCCGACGACGAGATAGCTGGCGCCTGCCGCCATCGCTTCCGCGGCGGTCAGCGTGCGGGCCTGGTCGTCCGGACGCGGAGCGCCCGGGGGCGGCGTCGGACGGATGCCGGGCGTGACGATGAGGAAACGGTCGCCACAGGCGGTCCGCAGGCGGGCGGCCTCCTGTGGGGACGAGACGACACCGTCCGCGCCCGCCTCGCGCGCGAGCAGCGCGAGCGATTCCACCTGTGCGAGGACGGGCCTCGACACGCCGATGGCGGCGAGCGTCGCCGCGTCGATGCTCGTGAGGACGGTGACGGCGATGATCAGCGGCCGCGTCGTGTTCGTGCGCGCAGCTTCGGCCTCGGCGGCGTCGCGTGCGGCCTTGATCATGTCGGCGCCGCCGGAGGCGTGGATCGTCAGCATCCACGCGCCGAGCCGCGTCGCGGAACGGACGGCGCCGGCGACGGTGTTCGGGATGTCGTGGAACTTCAGATCGAGGAAGACGCGATGGCCGCGTTCGGTCAGCGCGCGCACGACGGGCGGACCTTCCGCGGTGAACAGCTCCTTGCCGACTTTGAGTCCGCCGACGACACCGGCGAGCGTCACGGCGGCGTCGCGGGCGCGATCCAGCGAATCGACGTCCAGGGCAATCAGCAGCGGGTTCGGGTTGGGGCCGGTGTCGTGCGTGCTCATGCGGTCACGTGCTCCGTCTTCTTCGCGTGGCCGGCCGGGGTCGTGTCCAGCGTGCCGACGAGATCCATGAAGCGATCGACGCGGTGCCGCGTCATGTAGTCCTGCAATCCGTCCAGCGTCTTCGACCAGACGAACGGATCGACGAAGTTCGCGGTTCCGATCTGCACGGCCGACGCACCCGCGATCACGAACTCCAGCATGTCCTGCGCGTTCGTGATGCCGCCCATGCCGATGATTGGAATGCTCACCGCCTGCCGGCATTCGTACACCATGCGGACGGCGATCGGCCGGATGGCCGGTCCGCTCAAACCGCCCAGGACGTTCGAGATCTTCGATCGCCGCGTCTCGACGTCAATCGCGAGGGCGAGGAACGTGTTCACCAGCGACACGGCGTCCGCGCCGGCCTCGGCGGCCGCGCGCGCGAAGGACGCGACGCTGGTTACGTTCGGCGTCAGCTTCGGGATCAGCGGCAGCTTCGTCACCTTGCGCACCGCGCTGACGACGTCGTGCGTGCCGTCGAGGCTGCAGCCGAACTGAATGCCGCCTTCTTTGATGTTGGGACAGGAGATGTTCAGTTCGATGGCGCCGACGCCTTCATGATCCGACAGGATGCGGGCGATCTCCGCGTATTCGTCGATGCTGCTCCCGCACACGTTCACCATCGTCTCCGCGCCGAGCGCGCGCAGCTCCGGCAGGCGCTCACGCACGAAGCGATGGACGCCGATGCCCTGCAGGCCGATCGCATTGATCATCCCGGCGGGCGTTTCGGTGACGCGCGGCGGGACGTGGCCCTCGCGCTCGCCGAGGAACAGGCCCTTGACGCAGACGGCGCCGAGGGTCGAGAGATCCACCGCGTCGCGATATTCCACGCCATAGCCGAAGCAGCCGCTGGCCGCGATGAGCGGGTTCTTCAGCGTCCACGATCCGATGCGTGCCGTGAGATCGAGTGCCATCGCTATCCTCTACATCCGTGCGCAGGCTCAATGCGTGCCGGCGCAGCCGCGATCCAGATCAATGAGCCAATTCATCCCAGACGATCGTGCTGCCGAGGAACACGGGTCCGGCAATGCACGACCGCACGAAATGCGGCGTGCGTCCGTCTTCGCGGACGCGGACGACGCAGCTATAGCAGCCGCCGAGCCCGCAGCCCATCGTCTGTTCGAGCGAGACTTCGACGTCGCGTCCGTGCCGCGACGCGAGCTCCGTCACCGCGCGCATCATCGGCGTCGGTCCGCAGACGTAGATGTGCAGCGGACGCGTCGCGCGGCGCTCGTCCAGCGCGCGCGCGAGCGGCACGGTGACGAACCCGCGGTCGCCGCGGCTGCCGTCTTCGGTTGCGTAGACAACGGCGACGCCGCGTGTGGCGAACCAGTCGGCGTAGTACAGGTCCTCGGCGCGGCGGGCGCCGTAGAACAGCGTCGGCGTCAGGCCCGCGGCGAGCAGCGCTTCCGCGGTCGTGGCGAACGGCGCGAGGCCGACGCCGCCGGCGACGAGCCATGCGTCCGCGTCGGCGGCGGGCAGCGTGAACGGACGTCCGAGCGGTCCGAGGACGGAGATCCGGTCGCCCGCTTCGAGATCGTAGAGCTGTGACGTGCCCACGCCGATGCGCTTGTTCAAGAGAGTGATACCCTTCGGCTGTCCGTCCGGCTCGCGCAGGATCTCGAAGATCGAGAACGGGCGGCGCAGCAGCGGCTCCAGGCCCGCGGCCGTTTTCACCATGACGAACTGACCGGGGCGCGCGGTGCCGACAATCTCGGGAGCGGCGAGGGCGACGACGTTGTAGTCCGGCGAGAGGCGGGTATTCGACAATACGTGAGCGGGCACGTCCACGGGCATCCAGTCAGTATAGATCGCCGGTAGATCGCCGGGAAAAGATGCCGGGAGCGCCCGGCCGATCGGGAGTGGCCGATCGGAGCGGACGATCGCGCGGCGGACGATCGTGCGGCGGACGATCGTGCGATCGTCAGGCAATCGTCGAGGGGGCGGGCGTCAGGGGGACGGGGATCGCGAGGTCATGCGCTACTTCCGGATGCTCAGCAACGCGGTGGCGGGCGGCGCGCTGGGGGCGGCGTTCCTGACCGTCCTCGTGCTCCAGTTGAACCCGCAGATTCCGCTGGGATGGTGGACCGTCTGGCCGCTGTACTGGCGCATCGCGCTGTTCTACGCGTCGCATTTGACCGTCGGCTTCTACGCGCTGCTCGTCATCCGCCAGTTGTTCGGGCGCACCATCCACTCCCCGGGCTGGCTCAGTTTCCGCATCCTGTCCTGGATTGGCACGCTGGTCGTCTCGGTGGCGGCGGCGTTGATGTGGTTCAACGCGTCCGGGTTCCAGGCCGTGCTGGACCAGGACACTATCCGCCGCCTCGCCGCCGGCGCCGGCGCGACGACGGTGTGCGCCGTGCTGCTCGCCATCATCACCATCGTCCACTACTCGTTCGGGCGGCGCGGGAGCCGCGTCGGCGGGACGTTGCTCGTGCTGACCCTGGTCGCGTCGCTCCTGTTCCCCGTCACCGCGCGCGGCTGGGGCAAGCCCCGTCCGCTGCCGTCGCGTCTGCTCGACCTCGACGTCGTCGAAGCCGAGGATCCGCCGGGGCCGCGCGTCGTGATGATCCTGCTCGACGGTGCGTCGCTCGACTACGTCTCGCTGGAGACCGCCGAAGGACGGCTGCCGAACATCGCGCGCATCCTGGCGGGCGGCGCGTCGATGCATCTCACGACCGTGCAGCCGACGCAGCCCGCGCCGGTGTGGGCGGCAGTGGCGACGGGGAAATATCCGCAGAAGAACGGCATCCGCGCGGCGTCGGGATATGCGTACGCGAAGGACCGGCCGATGATCGAGCTGCTGCCGGATCTGTGCTTCGCGCACGCGCTCGTCCACTTCGGCATGCTGCGGCAGGTGCCGCATCGATCGACGTCGATCCTCGCGCGGCCGATCTGGTCGATCCTCAGCCGCGAGCACGTCTCGTCCGGCGTGCTCGGCTGGCCGGTGACGACACCGGCGCTGCCGCTGCGCGGGTTCCTGATCACGGACACGTACCGGCAGCCGGCGTTCGGGACGCCGGACGATCTCACGCTGGGCTATCCGGCGTACGCGGTCGCGTCGGCGCTGATGACGGACGCGCTCGCGGCGGGTGCTGCGCCGCCGCGGACGCTGGAACATCCCCCGCTCGCGCGCGACGCGCATTACCGGCGTCTGGCGGACATCCTCGGCGCGCAGATCCCGACGCGCTTCTTCGCGGTGCGGTATGAGGGCCTCGATCAGGCGGGGCATCTCTTCCTGCGCTACGCGCTGCCGCGCGCGTTCGGCGATGTGTCGGAGGAAGAACAGCAGCGCTACGGCGGCGTGCTGGACGAGCACTACGCGTACATCGATACGGTGATTGGCGACGCAATCGAATCGCTCCGGCCGGACGATCTGCTGCTGATCGTGTCCGGCTTCGGCATGGAGCCGGTGAGCCTGGGGAAGCGGCTGCTGGCCGCGGTACTCACGCAGCCCAGCGTCACCGGCACGCACGAACGCGCGCCCGACGGTTTTCTCCTCGCATACGGCGGCGCCGTCCGCCCCGGCCGCCTCCCCCTCGGCGCCGTCGTCGACGTCGCTCCGACGATCCTGTACTTCCTCGGCCTCCCCGTCGCAAGAGACATGGACGGCTCCGCCCGCACCGACATCTTCGCCCCCGCGTTCCTGACCGCCAAACCCATCACGTTCATCCCGACATACGAGC